>Ga0214543_1007936_pt1 | contig 17778 bp, 12 predicted proteins | sample CNSS2metaG_FD_160094 | JGI IMG/M metagenome (GOLD analysis project Ga0214543, IMG submission 160094) | Root nodule microbial communities from cowpea collected in UCLA plant growth center, Los Angeles, California, USA - CNSS2 | ecosystem: Host-associated > Plants > Roots > Nodule | place: USA... | reverse complement strand
AAAAACCTACCATCAATAAAAAACACATTTTTTATTTTACTTTACTTTATTTTATTTTTTTATTTTATATATATATATATATATATATATATATATATATATATATATATATATATATATATATTTCTCTTTATTTTATTTTGTATTTCTTTATCTTTTATATCTCATCTTTCATAATTTATGGTATTTTATTTTCTCTTTATCTTATTTAAATAAAATAAAAAGTAAGTAAACATTCTTTAATACCAACATTGTGCTAGTAATTTTAATTCCATACTTAAATTTAAATTTTCAAAGTGAATTTATTATTTTTTCAAAATCCTTAACCATGGTCTTGCACGGTATGATTTACGCTCTGTTTGTATGGAACGATTCTTGTAGAGCGCAGATTTAAGAGGACAGAATTGAAAAATAATTATATTTGCATGTGCAAATTTGTAAGAGAGGATATGCACAAATTGAAAGGATGGGTTACTTTTTTCATCTCACTAAAATAGTGCGGATTTGAAGAGATGAATCATAATTTACACAAATATCCTCCTAATACTCCTAAATTATATATATATATATATATATATATATATATATTATAGTATAATAAAATAATAAAAAAATAATATATATTTATAATAATTAATAATATATAGTTATTAATAATAATAATAATAAATAATGTATATTTATTGTAATTAAATATAATAAAAATAATATATACAATAATAATAATTATTATTATTATTGATAATAGTTTTAAATAATAGTAATTATTATGAAAATAATAATAATAATTTAATATAATTTACTTTTTAATAATTTTTTTATTAAAATTTATTAAATAATAGTTTTTAAAATTTAATATTTTTAAACTAATCTAAAAATTATTTTATATATTTTTCTATCAAGGACATTTTAGTAATTGTAAAATTTTATCTATTATAACTTTTTATTTTATCTATCAATCATTCAAATCACTCATTAACTTTTATAAAATTTATCTTCAAATTCATTCACTTTACCCTCTAAATCCACTCAAAGAAACACACATCTTCATCCATACAAATTCATACAAATCTATACAAATTCACACTCTCCCTCAAATTCATCTTTACATGTGAACACAGCCTTATTGAAATAAATTTATGCCTTCGTGAATACCAATACTACACAATGTTTTAAAGCAATCCTTTGTATATGACATTTCTATCCCTATAAGCTACAAAAGTTTAAGATAAAGAACAAAGAACTCATGAAATTAAGGTATGCTTGGTAGATTGAAAATAAAAGCTGTTTAACTGAACAAAATTATTAAAAATATAAAGTGAAAATAAAGAATATTTAATTGAAACAATCAAAAGAATAAATAATACAAAGGTTAGTTTATCAAAATTATTTAATTTAAAAACTTATACTATTATTTATTAATGTTAAATTTCGTTATTTTATTAATGATGTTATTTTAACTATTTATATTATTATATGAAAAGGAAAACACTATCAAGAAAACTAAAGGAAAGAAATTTATAATCAGCATTTTGATCTAGAGCGCTAATTTGTTACATTAAATATAAAATGAGATTTTTTTCTTTAAATAAAAATGTAGATCTGATTTATTTTTATTTGAATATTTTCACCAATTTTTTCAATCAAGATGAGAGTCACTGCAAACTTTGACTCTGAAAATTTATCAACATATGATGAATTTTAGTGCTAAATTATTGAAAATAGATTTTTTTTCCTGTATTTTCTCTTTCTAATATATTACTTCTTTTAAAGCCTTTTTCCTAATTTTTATGTCAAACCAAATAAGTATTTTTCTTTAATTAATTTTGTATCTAATTGATTTTTACTTTGTTTAATATCTAGTCAACGATTCAGCATTTCTTTAATCAATTCTAAAAATTACAGATGATTACGAAATTATTTTATTTAGTTACATTAACTTTTGACATTGAAACTTCAAACATATATATAGTCACTAAAACATATTAATTAGTATATTTTTAATTAATATTTTATATTATACTTATGATGCACAAAGTACTTTCTAATAAGTAAAAACTTTGCATTGATTAAATTAAAACTCATGATACTACTTTTTCGTACAACATATGTTGGTAAAGTTTTGCAACAATGACATCAAATTCAAAGTAATGAGGACCATTTTTGCCTTGGAAATCGGAAACAGTGTTTGAGCTGCTTCTTCATTTATAAGCAGTGAGTTTTCTCTTCTGATGACAATAATAAACACTTTTATAATCTGGCCAAGTATAGAATACAAAGATATTCACGATTTCTCTTCAAACACTAACATTGTTCTGGACAAACTATTATATGTTCTTGTCTATATGACCCTCTAGAAAAAATGAACATTTTCTCAAATCATTTTCTTCTTGCTTCATTTGTATAACGCATGCCAATTACCAAACATAAGTCATCAATCCTACAAAGTGAGCTTTCTGCTAAACTGATGCATGATGATCATGTCTGGTTTATTTGAAAAAGTCTATTGTACCAAATTGAATGAAGAAGCATGTGAAATAAATCATACTTTACAGGTTCAGCATGCCACATAAAATGCTCTTGCACCCTTTTCACCCTCTCATGCATCTCTAAGTATCTCTCTTCAGAAATTGATAGCAGAATGTTCCTCAAATTGGGAATGTCTTCCTCGGTGACAAACACAGCAAAAGATTCCCAGTCCAAAATCTCAAACAAAGGAGGAATAAAATTGTCAGATATGATAACTGGAATGCACTCATGGAATATAGCCTCTACCACACGCGGGCTATTAACCTCGTGACCTCTTGCACAGATGCAGAATTTGCTACTCTTCATGAACTGAATGTAGTTTTTGTTGCCCCTGACATGAGGCAAGGTCCGAGATATCACCATGTCTGGTTCTTTGTTCTCCCAGTGTTCCAGCAGAATAGGCCGAACGTAACCGTGCAAACCTCCTGCAAAAAAAGCCAATATAGGCTTTTGAGAAGTAGGGTTGCCCCCAATGTTTTTGACAGGATTCTCACTTGATCTTATGTATGTTTCTGGAAGAGAAACATCCTTGCCTATCTTGAATCCTACTTCAATGTCAGCATTGCAGAGGGCTCTGATGCAACTAAGCATGCGCCCTCTTGTTTCTGCAGGAGCCTGACAAATGGTGCTTGTTAAATACTCTTCCACTCAATTACTCGTGATACTGCTTCAACACAAGTTAATGATTTAATCATAATGGTGTAGGCATGCCAATGTGGGAAATACTAATCCTAGTGAGACTACGTTATAGATTGCAATTTAAGATGGAGAAGGGAACACAACACAGGCACACAACATATTCTTTACTGTAGATTGCATTAAGAAAATTGTAGTTCAGATGAAAGGGGAAGCAAAAAGCAGAAAATGCATTAATAATAGTTTGCATGAACACAGAATCGTACCCAATCGTGGCAAGCAACAACAAAGTGATCTGCTCCAGAAGTTCTATTCCAGAAAGGATATTTTCCAGAAATCTGGTTCACAAAATTTTTCATGTACTCAATTAAGTTGGAACGTCTGTGTGAGTTACGTACATACAGAGTTTGCTGCAACAGTCTAGAACTGAAAGGTATGTAAAACAAGTGAGCTTTCTCAGGGTCCCCAGTGACAAACTGTTTGTTTGCTTCCATTAATTTCATGAACCATCCTTCAGATGCATATATTCCATCTAATAAGGGCTCGTGAAAGATTGGTCTGTCTCCATCCGGGTAGATGAAAACTTTGAGTTTCCTTTCCATTAGTTCATAACTCCTGCAGAATGCAAACATTGTTGGTTCAAGTTCTTGTATGAAGAACATGCACAGCATGGTACTCAATTTACATGAGGCAGAGAAACGCATAGAAATTAATTAAACAATATGCAAACCGAATCTTCCTTTCATTAAGATATATTTAGCTGCTTTTTTCTTTTTATCACTGATTAGATTCAGTTCATTCTTCAGAAACAATTATTTGATAAGTCAGATCAGGATTGATAACATAATTCAACCAGAATTTGGGCCATTCAACCATATTGCAGTGGTTTGACTCAATAGTAGAATCAGTGCAATGAAAATTATATTTATATATCATATACCTTCTGAACATGGAGACATTCCTGTATAATGGTGGGTAAAGTCTTGAATCATTCACAGCGATGGGTGCATTTAAAATCTCTGATTTTGCACGGAATATTTCTAGATCAACCCCTGAAAACCTTTCTGGTTTCTACAAACAACAACTGAATAAATTAGAAAAACTCATCTAACGATATAATTCAATCTACACTTGCATACAGGGCCAATCATCCTAAACATACCTCTTGCTGGGAATAAGCGTGATTAATCTGCAATAACAAGTTCATCTCAGATATTGAAACAACTTTAGATGGTCTCCTTTTGAAATTCTTTGCACTCACAGGCTTACCATTATTGACTGTCATGTTACTACTACCTTGCAAAGAACCTGACTTTCCATCCTTGGAAACCGAACCAGTGGTGTTTGATTTCACCGAAGTTGCTGCTGAAGTGACAGATGCCACAGGACTTCTTGAATCCGTTTCCGAATCTAAGGATGTTCTGTTGGGCGATGGCACCATAGGTTGTGGTGATGCAGCTCCTTGTGATGTCAAACTAAGTTGCTTTTCCGGAGCACTACTCATTGGAGAACCATCATTTGTGGTTGTGAAATTAACAACACTATCAGCAAGTCCTATAGCTTTCTCTGGTGCAGGGGCAGTAATTGAATCTCTGCCATTGTTAAAGAGGGAGTCCATACTACTAACTGCATTCTCTTCCACAGCATCTTTAGAGTTTAAATTTGAACCATTTAGGTGCATGTCGTTACCCTCCACTTTGGAATTAACCAAAGATGTATCCATTCTAAAACTAGTAATCTTGGTAGTAACAGAAGATACGAATTTACCAGTTGGAAGTTCAGAATACTGAAACATTAAAACTATAGCCACTGCAATTCCTACAAATGAAACTAATCTCGTAGTTTCAGCCTTACACAGAAATCTAAACCCCCGATCCATGAAAAAAAACCTCAGAAAAGGAAGCAAGACTGGCTAACTCATCATTCGAGAGAGATCAGAAGAAGAAATGGAAGCAGACCCATAAAGATTGACCGAGGAAAGTCAATAACTTTTGCGAGGGTTTTCAATGGGGAGGTGAAAGAGAGAATCTTTTGATGAGAAGAGACATTGAGAGATTCATTAGGTTAGAGAAAGATAGGAGAAAGGTGTAACAGGATGATTGGACTAACGGAACGACAAAGGGCATAGGTTGGCGATGGGATCTGTGTCTCTGTCGTAAGTAAATTAAAAAAACAGGGAAAAAGATCTATAACATGTGACAGGAAAGGAAGGAGGGAACAGAGGAATGGAAGATCGGAGTAAATTAAGGAACCAAGATGCGAATAAGTCCGACACTTATGTCCAAATTTTAACTCTCAAATAACAGGTAACTTTCATTTTCCAAAATTCTAATAGAGATTATATATTTTTCCTATGCCTTTTCTTAAAGATATTTTTACCTTATATATAAATAACTTATTATTGTTGATTTTTTATAACTATGCCGTAGACAGTTTGCTTATTATGAATAGTTAATTGAGTTTAAAAATGAAAAACAATAAAAAATAAATACAACACATAAAATGTAATGTTGATAAAGATTTGTGTAAAAAATAATTATAAAGAATTCTCTTTTTTAATGGTTCAGATACCGTAATAGAAATAGATAATGAACTTTTTAGTTAAAAACTTGATTGGATATTTTATTAATAGATTAACTAAATTGAACAAAATAAATAAATAACAACTCTAAAAAGATAATTAAGCTAAGAATAAAATCTGAATTTAAGCTATCATAGACTACCAAACATTTATGTATGAATAATTCAAGACAACGTGGCAGTAAATATATACAAATTTAATTACATAAAAAAATTACACAAAAACAACATGATTAATTGCCAACATAGATCTTATTCTGTATGTGTGTCGTCCAAAGAATGTTCTGCTACCTAAAGAAAAACTTGTTTCAATCTACTTTGACCTATCTAGCTTTTGCTGTGAAGACTCTGTTATACCAAATGGAATGAAGTATCATGTGGAATATATCATACTTGACAGGGCTTCTGTGCCAAAGGAAATGCTGCTGCACCTTTTTCACCATCATCTGCATTTGAAGATACCTCTTCTGCGGAATGGAAAGGAGTATACTCTTCAGATTTGGAATATCCTTCTCCAACACAAAAACAGCAAAGGATTCCCAATTCAACATCTCAAAAAATGGAGGCACAAAGTTATCTGATATAATCACAGGAACACATTCAAAGAAAATGGCCTCCACAACTCTAGGACTATTGACTTCATAGCCCTTTGCACAAATGCAGTACTTGCTGCTCTTCATGTACTGAATGTAGTTCCTATTGCCCTTAGACTTTGGTAATGTCCCAAAGATTTTCATGTCAGGGTCTTTATTTTCCCAGTGCTGAAGCAATATTGGTCTTACATAACCATGCATCCCCCCTGCAAAAAACGCCAGAGTTTTCCTCTTTGAAACACGGTTTCCACCAAGGTTTCTAGTGGGCCTCTGAGCATTTCGGACATAAGTCTCAGGAAGAGACACGTCCTTCCCCAAGACAAAACCTTCTTTCACATCAGCATTGCATAGAGCCCTCAAACACCTACCCATGTTTCTCTTTGTTTCTGTAGGGGCCTGCATAGAAGTGGTAGTAGTATCAATGATTGTCAAATAAGAAACTGATACGGAAGAAAAGACACATTCATTGAAGTAGGAACAGCACATGTACCCAGTCATGGCATGCAACTAGGAAATGATCAGCACCTCCTGTTCTGTTCCAGAAATTATGTTTCCCCGCAATCATGTCTACATAGTTTTTCAGATATTGAACCAGGTTCCTAGAACTATGTGAATTCTGTACGTATAAAGTTTCTTCTAGCATCCGAGAACTGAATGGTAAGTAAAATAAGTGGGCCTTCTTTGGGTCTTTAGTCACAAATTGTGTACTAGCTTCCATCTGCTTCATGAACCATCCCTCGGAAGCATAAATTCCCAGAAGATACGGTGAATGCATTATGGGCTTTGCTCCTTCTCTATACACATACACTTTGAGTGTTCTCTCCATTAATTCATAGCTCCTGGCGATTAGATTAGACAGCGAAGAGATAATTAATACCAATGTTAAACAAAACTAAATGTATTTCTTGCTGCACACATAGACAATTGCACATATCTGACATGTTTTTGGAACAATTACGTTTCTCAGAATACCCATAAGAAGTTTCAACATCCAGAAATCGAATGATCAAATGATACCTCTTGAACCTGGAGACATTTCGAAAAAGGGGAGCATAAAGATTTACATCGTCGTTTACAGTTGGTGCATTTTCAATCTCTGATCTGGTCTGCAGTAGTTCTTGATCAACAGCCGCAGACCACCTTGGCCTCTGGAAATCAGTCGGCAACGTTAGAACAGAACTCAAGAATATGATTAATAACTGATCAAGTCATAAAATGAAAAAAATAAAGCATTAAAATCATTTACCATAGAACGATATGAGGCACGATTCTGAAGCAATAACTCATTCATTTTAGAGATTGTTGTTACTTCTTGAGGTATTTGAGAACGTTTAGTCTCCTTGGGCATACTGCTGATAGAAGAATTATTTCCTACTATTTTAACATCATCTTGCGGTGGCTTGAACCTCTCACCCTCCGTGAATTCAGTTTCATCATAATCATTTGACAACATTGGAGGCGTCATATTTTGGCTCACTTTTGTTTCACTTGGAGGAACCAAATGAGAAACAGTATTGTTGTAACCTAGATTCCCTGTCTGACCTGTTGCAGAACCATTATTTGATATCTCAAAACTTTCTTCACTGGAACTTTCATCAGTTACACCAAATTCTAAAGATCTTCCTGATCCCCTAGCTGGTTCCGAGATTAAACCAGTGCTTGAAACATTGTCTTTTACCTCAGAAGTCTTGGGTATATCAACAATCTCATGGGCATTTTCATCGGTAGAATTTTCTTGATTCAAAAAGGTCACATTTTTTAACGTTTCGGAGTTGGATGGTAGGTCTGCAGCTTGGAATCCAGTGCTATCAGACGTTGGAGTCTTGTTGCCAGAGAATACAGTGGGTTGAACAGCACCATACGGAAGTTCCAAATACTGGAATGCTAAAATTATTGCAATTGTAATGCTGATAAACCCTAACAATCTCTTTCTTTCAAGCTGAAATGTTGAAAACAACTCTTGACCCATTCTGCTAAAATTACTGAACAACTGTCGCTGTCCAATCGCCATAGCAACTCTGCAGAAGGAAAATGGTACAACTTCGGGTTATTTGTGAGGGATTTCTAGATTAATAAAAGGTTGTATCTTTTCATAGGTCAGTATTCATTCATAGAAAATATAAATATTAAAGGTTTCATGAAAGAATGTGTTTCTATGGATGGTTGTATCACCTTGTCAAAAGCCAAGAGTGGGTTAATTAGAAAAGGTTTACTCTGCTTACAGATTTACACAAAAAACTAAATAGTTTCTGCACTCTAGGTCACTTTCTTTCTCCCCCTTAAATAAATTAAGGAAGTTATTGTTGTGTAAAACACCATTGCTGATAAACCTTGAAGTGTGTAAAACAGATCAAGGGAATTCCCATCACATTTTGAAGGGATTCACTGTTACAAACTTTATACCCAGTTTCCACAAAGATTTTTGGAGATAAAATGAACCTCAGTGGTAATAGTCGAGCTCCAAATTTGATGAATTGCTTCTCATTCGTTTTGCAGAAAGCATAAAATGATAAAGAAAATCAAATAACTGAGACAGAAATGAAAGAAAATGAGAACTGAGAATACAACAAGATGACTTTACCAACAGAACAAACAACATTCAACTCCTCCTCAGGTTGCTCTAGAACAGTCACACAGACATGAGATGAAAAGATTCCTAGGAATTACTTCACGTTTCAGTTAACTTGTAGATTCGAAAAAGGGCCAGTTGTAAAATTCGATTCCAAGATTATTTTAATTCCTCTCCCCTTTTTTCATAAAATTTCAGATCAACCACACACGCAACGAGGTCCCTGCTTCTATATTATCAAATATTTATTTGTAATTGGGATACTAGAAATTAAAAGTACATATTCTAGTTCTTCCATCTTCCACGTTGAACCTAAAAGAACGCAAGTAAAATAACGTTAAAGACTGTACCTGGCATCTAAAGAAGGTGTTGGAATATTCTTTTCTGAACTCTGGTCATTGATGTTGGGAGTAGAAGCCACGAAGAAAAAGAAAGACTTGAACTTGGTGAACCGTGATCCGTTTAAGACGCCGAACGCCACCACCTTCAACGTTTATGCAGCAGCCATATTTTATAGTTACTCTGTTTCTTCTCTCTCTTTCTTCATCGGTAACTGTAAAAAGTAAAAACATTAACTTCACTTTCAAAACAAACGACAATTAGCAATTACTACTGTGTGCTACCTTTGTTTGTCCGATGTGTCGCAGTCATTCAAACTCTATCATTATCACAATTCCTTCTTTTATTACAGCAAAAATATCGTTGACGTTTTTATTTTTTTAAATCCCATTTTCAATTAACTTAATTGATAGCTTTATGAATATTTTATTATGTTTTACTTTAATCGAAGAATTTTCTATTACTAAATATAAAATCCATTTTGGTAATTCATTGACCCACCATCCATTTTCTTCATTTTAAATGAGAAGTTACTACCGTTTAGTACATGTGACGCTTTAATAAAAACCCCCAAAATTTCAGGTATTTGTTATAAATCTTTAATTAATTAAGTAACATAACTAAATAATTATGTTAGTTTAAAATAGAATAGTGTGTAATTATAGGAATAACTTAAACGTGTATTTAACATTTTTTATGGATGTTTTGATTCTGATTTTGAACAACGATGACGAGATTCAATAAAGAACATTAATTTAAATACGCTACAATATAAATATTTATTATACTAACGTTCAAATACAAATTATTAGACTACATTACAAATTTTCCTTTCTTTTTTATTTCTGATTTGCAGTTTTATCGCAAGCATGAATAAGAACTTTAACTTTATATAAAAGTTATTATACAGCATATATCAACATTATGCTTTAAAAGGATATTGTATTGATAATATTTTGTATTTCTATAAAATAATTAGTATTTTTATTTTCTTTAATATGAATTCACATTTTTTTCAGTAGGTTTAGTTTCATTTCTTCTGATAAGTATTTTCTTTTTATTTATTATTATTGACTTTATTTTCATACATCTTTGTAAAAGTATCCTCCACTTTTCAAGTTAATTAGCCTATTTCTTATTAATTAATTGAATATCCCTATTTACAATCATTCCAATGATAACGTCCTCCTCATAATTGTCATTCATTACCGGAAGCATACTTCCATAACACCATAGTCTAACAAGCTTAATCATTAGAACACAACTCATTCTACTAAATATAAATTAATATATTTATTATTAAAGTATAGGTTCATATTAGATAAAATAAAAAAAAAAGTAAAAAAAAAAGTATGTTTTTAGTTCTGAATTTTGACCTAAAATTGAAATTTGTCACTATATGAAGTTTTGATATATTTTGGTTCCTAAATTTTAAAAATGAATGAATATAATCTTTTTAACCCAATTACGATAACTTTTTTTTATGTGTCGAATGTATTTTTCACAAGATAAGAAATTGTGTAAAACAGTGTAAACAACTCCAATACTAACATAAAACGGCATATAAAAAAGTTAATATAATTTGATTAAAAAAACTATATTCATTCATTTTTAAAGTTTAGGGAATAAAATGTATCAAAATTTCAGATAAAAATAAATTTCAATTTTAGATTAAAGTTTAAAGACTAAAAACATACTTTAAAAAAATATATCACTTCTAACCATAGTTATTCAAATAAATTGCATCATGAATTTGTTAAATACACCTGTGCATGCTATTTATTTTAATTTTTCCAAAGAAAAAGAACATGTTCCATATCATATACTATTCAATTCAACCACTGAAACTTTCATCACTCAACTATGCTTGAACCATGATAATGATTATTATCAGTCCACTTTATCACAAATAAAATATAAACGAATGACGTAAAAATTACATGTAATTTAATTTTCTCATTGAGATAAATTTAAAATTCTTAATTTTAGTTCAAATATTGCATATAAATAAGCCAGACTATCAATAAACTGTTATTTAAATTTATTTTGTAAAAGTATCGAATACAAAAATATTAAATCTAAGTGAAGAATAAGGAGTGAAATTATCTTTAAATCTAGACAATGAAACTTTAGGACAAGAATCATATATAAGGTAATAAGTTTAAGATATAAGTTTTATAAACTTCTATTTTTATTGAAATAAGTTGATAAAAGATAAGATTGAAAACTCAAGATATTAAATAAAATTTTAGATTATAAAAAATATTTTTTTGTTAAACTGTTAAGTATTTGTGTATCTTAAATTCTTTATTGGCATTCAAATTCTCCTGGTCGAATTCATTACGAGAAAGCCAAAATTCTGTATCCATTATCCTATAACACCTGAATTAATAATAACTATTGACTATATTTGATGGTAGACTAATCTTCAAACATGTTAAAAAAAATATTCTTTTTCAGGTAAACAATAAAATTAATACGACCTATTTTATTTTTAGTAATTTAAAAAAAAAATATTAATAAAATAATTTTAATTTATTTAGTTTTATTTGAACTTTATTACTAATTGAGGTAATTGAACAAATAATTAGTTTTTAGTAATTGTTACATGTATTTTCTTGAAGAAAAAAATAACGTGAATGTGCAATAAATTTTAAATGAAATCTCTTAACCTTTATATTTTACTTTATAAATTTTAAATTTTAAATTCTCAGTAATTTTTTCAAGATTGATTGCATATCAACATTGATTTCCTCTCTAACAAACATATGCTAATTACTAAAGTTTAAACATATGTATAAATATTTTAATTATTAGGATAATTCAAACAAAATTAAAATAATTTTTTTTATAACTGTGCCAAAAACGAAATATAATAATACTTGTTATTTTGAATTTACTATTTATCTTTTTTTTTTTCTCGGAACTTATAAGTCTTTACATTTTACATAAAGAAAAAAAGAGTATCATTGACCATGTTTTAATTTAGATACGACCATAACAAAAGTTTCTTATTATTTATTGACTCTTGTAGAGTTTCTATTATATCGAAGGGAACCAACAATACTATCATCATTGGGCCCATTGCTCAATCACATTTCTTTTAGTACTCCAACTATTCATTTGATCACATCACTTAAAATACAACTCCTTATATAATATAATAGTCATTAAATATAATAACTACCATTATTATTATTATTACTAAAATAACCCAGTTAGGTAGAGAAATATAAATTCCCACTACATTCCAATCTCAATACACCATATTTAGATGTACACGATATGGCGCTGCTCTGAAGCCATTTTGGTAAATGTTTTGAAGTTAACCCAAATTCTGAACACAGAAGAACCAAGCTACCTTAACCCACACCTACATACATGGCCACTTCATATAAACCATTCATATCAAATTGTTTCATTCAGAAAAGACCCTCCCATGATGTCTCACAAAAATCTCCTCACTTCAACCTTCCACCTTTCCCTTCCTTCAAGGTAAACACATATATGTATGTATCTATCTATCTATCCCTTATGACATATATTTGTTTTAGTTTGCTTTTCCCACTTGAACTGTAAGTGAATGTGTGATTTATTGAGCAGCCACTCAAGAAAATTGTGCTTGGAGTCCCTTCATTAATTGATGTTCAAAAGACCATGACAGACGCTGCAGCTAAATTTCTTGAAGCTTTTGTAGATTCATTCTTTGAATTTGTTGATCAGCCACTGCTTCCATCTCAGGTACCTACCTATATACTATATATAAGGAAGTGTTTCTTCTACAATCATGTAAAAACATATATATAGCTTCTTTTAAGCCTCCGATCAACATTGTTCCATTAACTGTGCAGAGTAACTTTGCTCCGGTGGAGGAGTTGGGTGAAGCCGTTCTTGTTACCAGCATCCAGGGACGAATTCCAGATGATTTTCCAGAGGGTGTTTACATAAGAAATGGTGGGGATTCCTTTGAACTTTGTATTATTAACTCAACATAATTTCTAGTTTTATTAATAATGTAAATAAATTCTATAAATTCCATTAACAAAAATGCCAATTTTACATTCCTTTCGGTCCTTAGCATTCTACTTTTAATATAATATTGCGGAGAAAACAGTGAAAACGACATAAGCTACAGTTGCAGGCTGCAGTACAACATATTCAAAATGCAACATATTATAGTGCACTGTAAGGTAGGAAGTCGCTGTTTGATTAGATTAATTAATTAGTTAATCCAGAGCATACTAGATCCCAATTATTTATTAAACTTATAATTTCTTCTGTTGCTGAATTACAGTCTAATCTTTATACGTAAAACCCCCTTAAAAGATATCTACACGTATAAATATTATCGATTTGTTCCTATTGCATTCTTAACTTTATCCTATATGAGAGGTAAAAGCTAAATCATAACCTTAATTTAGGTGTGTGTAATGGTTGCATAGTGCAGGACCAAATCCACTTTTTGGAGGATTAAAATCAACAAATTCTATATTTGGAAGGTCAAGTCACATCTGGGTGGAAGGAGAGGGAATGCTTCACGCAATTTACTTTAAGAGGTCAAGTCAAGGGAGTTGGAAGGTTCTTTACAACAACAAGCACGTTGAAACCGATACATACAACATAGAAAAGCAACTCAGCAAACCATCGTTTCTACCGGCCATTGAAGGCGATTCACTCGCCATTTTCTCTGCTTATCTCCTAAACTGGGTATGAAGAATCAAGCAATAGTATCTTCTCAAGATTCATGCATTTATATCAAACTCATTTGTGAAGAATTAATCAAGCAATAATTTCATGAAATTTTGGACCCATTTATGAATATTGGCATTCCATATGTGGAATTAACAGTTGCGATTCGGCAAAGTAAACAAGTACATCAGCAACACCAATGTGTTTGAACATTCTGGGAGGTTTTACTCGGTTGCCGAAAATCACATTCCACAAGAGATTGATATCTTCACACTAAAAACTATAAGAAATTGGAATGTCAATGGAGCCTGGGATCGTCCTTTTACCAGTCATCCAAAGGTTTTATTCTTTATATGCATATATCAGCAAATGAGTATAGTTTAGCACTTTAAATTGTATTCTTGCTCTCAAATTCTTTGATGTTCTATTCTATCACAGAAGGCTCCAGGTACGGGGGAGCTAGTTACGTTAGGGGTTGCACCGGCCAAACCTTTTGTCGTTGCTGGAATTATTTCTGGTATGCTTTGAATTGTAAAACTAAGGAAACAAAGTGTACTAATTACTTGCTTGCAGTAGTGAGTAGTAGTATCTGAGATTTTAAGTAAATGTTTCTTTCTTTCTGCTTTTTCAGCTGATGGAGAGAAATTGGTTCAAAAAGTTGACCTCCAACTAAATAGGTGCACTCTATGTCATGACATTGGTGTTACAAAGAGGTAGCATTGCTGACTCGGAGCTAATTTTTATGTACAATCTGCATTATAAAATATGTATCTTTGTCGGTTTGTGTTTGTCAGATACATTGTGATCATGGATTTTCCTCTAACTATTGATCTAAACAGACTTCTTAGAGGAGGCCAGTGAGTGCATATCCTTTTGTATGAGAGAACATTCCTTCAATTTAATCTACGAGAAAGTTATACAAAATGATCCTAAACTCAGTATCTCTTTTGTCTGCGTGTAGATTAATAAAGTATAATAAGGAGGAATACGCAAGGATTGGAATACTGCCACGCTATGGTGATGCCAACTCAATCAAATGGTTTGAGGTGGAACCTAATTGCACCTTTCACATTATCAACTCTTTTGAGGATGGACACGAGGCAAGTTCCGTTGTAGCAATAACGTTATAGTTCTAATAAAGTAATGTGTATAACCAAACATGGACTAAAACAAATGATCTATGATCAAAAGGGGTATGAAAAGATTTTGAAAATATAAATGAATGGGTATGAACAGGTTGTAGTGAGGGGTTGCTCATCTCTAGATTCGCTAATTCCCGGACCTAACCTAAGTTTGAAGGAATACGAGTGGTTATCTCGCTGTCACGAATGGCGATTGAATATGCACACAGGAGAAGTTAAGGAGAAAGATGTGTGTGGAGGCAACGTAGTTTACATGGATTTTCCTGTGATCAATGGAAACTTCACAGGAATGAGGAATAGATATGCATACACCCAAGTAGTCGATGCAATTGCAAGCTCTACTCAAGGTAACATTCTGAAGATTTTCTTTTCTTTTTTCCCCTCGAGAATTTTAAATACCTTCCATTTTGTTACATAAACGTTCAATAACATGACTATGTCAAGTGGGTTATTTAGGAGCGCCAAAATATGGAGGCTTAGCAAAGCTCTATTTTGAAGAATCACGTACAGAGTTCTCCAAGGTAAGAGAATGCTTGCAGAGTAAATTTTAGTGAGCAATGTGAGTGTTTGATAAAATGCGTGAGAGAAAACTTGCAGAGAGATATCTCTATCAAGTAATTCTAAAGCTTGGATTTTGTGAATCAGGGAGAGAAAGAGAAAGAGAAAGCAGAAGAGGGTGTAAGAGTGGAGTGCCATATGTTTGATAAAAACACATTTTGCAGTGGGGCTGCGTTTGTCCCCAGAGAAGGGGGTGTTGAAGAAGATGACGGTTGGATCATAGCTTTTGTTCACAATGAAGATACTATCATATCTGAAGTGGGTTGATATTACTCAGTAGCCTATGATGGGTGTTGCTGAGTATTACATATATACTAATCACCTCTTATCCACTTTTCTTTCAGGTTCATATAATCGATGCAAAGAAGTTTTCTGGTGAAGTGGTTACCAAAATTACCATGCCTGGCAGAGTACCATATGGGTTTCATGGAGCTTTCATGCAAATTTCTTTTCAGGCACAGGAGCACAACAGTGTGTATCACCAACAAACGCCTTAAAACCTGTATGGGTGGGTACATATATAGGTGCTACAGTAGATGTGTCTCTATTCATATTTTGTGCAGAAATGATGTGCATATTGTTACATTGTTAAAATCAAATTATCAAACGATTGTTTAAACTACAGAGGGTGTCAAAATATGATTTTTGATAATGATTATAACTAAAAGAAAAGCACCAGTTATGCCTTAAAGACATATATTGCTACAGTCTAGTTATCCAAACACCGATATTCACAGATTCATTTGTGATATGTTTTTAAAAGCATCAGTGATTATTTGGGTCTGAATGGCTCAGATTCTTGAACCTTCCAAATAATCTCTTTGCTATACTTACAGCCAGTGTGACACATCCAATTTTAGTTCACAAAATAATTTAAATTATCCCTAAAAGTAATCGATGAGTGCTGGTTAATGCACTCTCAAAATCATAATGTCAGATTATTCGCTAAAATAAACAAAAATTTACCAAAGTTTATATATGTTACTGGGATTTTTAAAGTAATTGTGTTAACTATCTTGCTGCAATATCATGATCATGTTGATTTATAGGCTAAATATATTCTACTACCTTATTTATGTAATGATTTTTTGGAAATATTTCAATCTGCAATATACTGTACATTTTTTAAATCAAATTTGAAGTTTTATAATAACATTAACTACGGTGTATATATTATTAAGGTAAAGGTTTGAATACAATTACAGAGTAATGGTTATGATATATGTAATTACTATTCTTCCCAAATGAATCTACGCTCTCATCACGGCTGCATACTGGCATATGTACACATGTGAAGTCACGTTGGTGAATATTTAAAAAATATATATTAATTGTTTAATAAAACAAAACATATATAAACTTCTAAAAATAAAAGAACATTATCTATAACTATTTTTATTTTTTGCTGGAATAACAGAAATCTGAATATGAAATTAACATTCAATTATTTTAAATCGAGGGTAATTATTATATTTCAAGCCATGCCATATAAACAAAATGTACTTCAATAAACTTTAATTATATTACAAGCGAAACTTACACTATAATTAAAAAAATGTCTCGTCAACAACCAATTTTAGTGACTAAGAGTTTTTAGTCACTATGATGACCAATTTAAATATTAATGTATAAAATAAAAAATTATTAAATATTAAAGTAGTCACTATTATAAATAAAAAATTTTAATTGGTTCCAAATTGGTTTCTAAAATTGAGCTACCAAGATTTTAGCTAACAAAGAAAATTGGTCACTAAATATTAGTTACTAAGATTTTTGCTACTAAATAAATTTGTTTCTAAATTAGTCTCTAATTAATTGGTGACCAACTTATAATTTTTCATTTATAAAAATAAGTAACTATTTTAGTTACTAATAATTTTGTTCTTGTAAGGGTTAGAGCCAAGCGATCTCAAAGGCCTTCTGTATTCTTCCGCCCACTTTGCGTCCCTTCTCTTTACAGCTGCTTCTGGACTACCGTCAGGGGTGAGTACCTGCAAATACTCCGATGCTTAAGTCAGTAATAACCCCAGATATTCTCTCTTTAGATATTGGCTTTAGATAAACTTACCTTTTACTAGACAGTCCAAATATCTTTTATACTACCTGGCCTTATTCCCGTTATTATTGCCTACAGAGCGGTTTC
>Ga0214543_1007935_pt1 | contig 17779 bp, 14 predicted proteins | sample CNSS2metaG_FD_160094 | JGI IMG/M metagenome (GOLD analysis project Ga0214543, IMG submission 160094) | Root nodule microbial communities from cowpea collected in UCLA plant growth center, Los Angeles, California, USA - CNSS2 | ecosystem: Host-associated > Plants > Roots > Nodule | place: USA... | reverse complement strand
CACACACACACATATATATATATATATATATATATATATATAAAATTAAATGTGTTAGAGACATTATATTATTAGCCAAAGTATTTAAGTGATCTAATTAATTAAATCTATGGCTAAGAGCATATATATATATATGTCATGATATATTAAATGTGTAGATGCTAGCAATATTCTAATTTGATGAAGTTGGAAAATTAGGATTATTGAAATTAAGCAAGTAGGTGATAGTAGTTACATTAGGGGTTATGGTCCCCATCTGTGAGCACGATATACATCATTCCTGCTTTTTCTCTCCCTCCCCATCAAGAGAGAAAATCTAGAGGAACCCTTAGATGCTCTACAATTGGACCAGGTACCATTTTTTTATCTACTATTCCTAATAATAAGGTACGCTTCCGCTTCTAGTCTTTTGAGAATTTGAGAACTGTATATTTATCTTAGGGTTCATTATATTTATGCTTTCATAAACTAACAATTACCTATGATTTGATTTCTATTGATGTTATCATTAGTATTGTAACCATTGAGTTGTATCCCTTGGGTTGCCTTTTGTATATATAAATAGGGACTTCTCCCATTGATAAAGGACACACAGAAAATCAGTTTCTACTCTCTATTCTCTTTCTCTCATTTATTTTATAACAAATTATATTTTATATACTATTCTTATTATTTTTCACCTGAAAAACTCCCTCATTCCTACTTTTTTTCTTTCTCCTTCTTCATGAGTCCAATTCTTATGATTTTGTGACAAATTTAAAATAAATATATAGATATATAATTATTTTTCATTAAAAATTAAATTAATTATTTTTTTATATTACAATAAATTAAATTCAACATTAAATTATATTAAACAATGCAACAATATTAAATTTATGAAATTTTAAATAGATAAACTAATTAATAGCTTGTTTTATAACTTGTGTATATATTTACTTCCTTAATGAATTGACTCGAGAAAACGTGAGAACATGTTAATACTTTCACAAAAGTGTTGTTTTATAAATATAAGCCATTGAAATTGAAAACACATGTTGCTTAGCATATTTTAGATAAAATTTTAAAATTTGTTTTTTGTTTCAGAGGCATGGGGGCGAAAGATGGTTCAAATATTATATTCGTATTATTTGATGAATTTTTCATTTTCAAATATTCAAAGATTTCACACAGATTACTAGAACTTTTATTTTCTTTAAACAACAACTGAATTACATACATAAGTAGGACACTAAAGACAAAATATTGTTGCTTTGATTTATCTTTGTATTTCAAAAACTTAAACCAACTATTTATTAATATTTTATCAACATAACTTACATACTAAATCAATTTTTATTTCAACACTCCTCTCGTTCTTTTGCTCCGGTTATAAATGTATATAAAAATATTTTTTCTCATGAAATTCATTCTTAATCTTTCATGTATTTATTGAGAAAATTATTATTTTTACAATAACATATTTTTTAATAAAAAATAAGACAGACATAATATAATCAAAACATATTATATACTTTGCAAAGACTCCTTGAAAAGCTCTCTTAGCCTTGACTTCACTCCTCAAATTCCTACTAAACTTGTTTCAAGATCTCATACTTGTCCCAAATCGATTGGAAGTGTGCTTGCAAAAGACACACAAAAGCTTAATCAAGTAAGTGTTTTCGTTAAAAACTTTAATATTATAATGAATACGTAATTAATTACATCGTGAATAGTGCTATTTATACTGAGTTTATGGGCCCTTACTTGATTGGACCTAGACCACACAAATGATTACCTTAATTAATCTTGATTAATGACTTGTGTAATTCCTCTTAAGCCTATGTCACATTTATGTAACAAGGCCAATATGATCTAGCCCATCATAGGCCGAGAAGATCTAAGGCATCATAGCCCGAGATGATCTGGGCTATTAGAGGTTGAGATGATCTAGGCAATCTTAAGCTGAGATGACTCTGTTATAATGGGCCAAAATGGTGTCAGGTTCACACAAGACACTAGCCCCCAAACTCATTGTGATTCAAAGTCTTGATGAACCGAGATGATCTAGGCCATTACTAGCCAAGATGATCTAGACCATTACTAGCCAAGATGATCTAGGCCATGACAGACTAAGATGATATCGGATGCATGAATGTAAAGAAAATTTCATGTTTTTGGCCTATAGGTATAGTAGCCCCAAGCCTCGAGGAATGAAAAGAATAAGAGGTTGACTAACATGTATCCTTGAAGAATGAAGACAATTGGTTATGGTTTTGTCAATGTGTCAGCCAATTACCTCGAGAAGATCAAAGGTTGCAAATCCTTGATTATTGGATATGAGGAGATCTGATGGTTAATGATGAAAGGATGGGATATGAAGCGTCACCTTTGTGTTTCTATTTAAAGAGCATTGTTTGCTCATTTTCAAGAAAAGGAGATGAGGGGGGTTGAACTGGCTTTGTAAAAACTTTGGTTACTTTGGAAAACTTAAAACACCTTTAAATTGAATAAAACCACAAGATTAGAATGCAACTGCTACTGGATTGTACACTTTCAATCGACTAAAATAAGGGATAACATGTTGATTTCATTAAATAATTAATAATGCAATGTAATTCAACGGATCAAAATATCAAAACCGTCGAATGAAATATTGGGAATTCTACAGAATTACGAATTTGTAGCTTAACTCAATAATAACTTAAAAGACTTATCAAGATTTATTCAAATAAGCAATACATATACGAGCCAAGTCTCATATTTTCTCAAATCACTCAAGAACAGTTAAAAGATTATACAATTCAAATTCTTGAAACCACCGCACCACGTAAAGGAATAAGAAGAAGAAATAAACTTAAAAGGAATGGAAAATGATATGTTGAAATAAAAAAGTTGACAACTTATCTTACAATGTTATATGGCAGTGGTTTTTATATTTTATTTAATTTTTAGCGAAAGTTCGTCCATGTTGACAAGGAAATGGTTTCAAACAAAAAAATGTCCGAACGAAGCAGGTGTCTACAAACCTTTGAAGTGTTCAACTGCCTTTTTCTTCTTCAACCTCAAGTCTTCTTCAACCTGTCCACAAAATATTGAACATGTGTTTCTCTGAAAACCCCTTTGCTTGTCCGTTTCCCCTTTGTTGGTGTTAGTGGAAAGGTTTTTCTTTTACCTAGCGTTCGAAAGGTTTGTGGTTCATCGTTGTTATCAAATTTGGCGGAAATGACCCATTTTTGTTGTATTTTGTAGTGGCGTGATGTGTGTGATGGCATTAGGTCATGAGTTTAGATTTCGTCGTCGAAAGAAATCGAGTTTGCTTATTGGAAACTTTGTTTGTGGTAAGTACAATTAATTTGTTCGTTTTTGTTTAGATTACTAGTTCTGTTTAAAGGTGGGTCAAAGAATGGTTTTGTGTTGGGAATTTCTTTTTATCGGTTAGGGTTTATTTTTATGGTTGTTTATGAATTTCTTCTACTTAGCTTTGTTATAAGATTATGTTATTGAGGTTAGTTATTGCAGTAATGTATTTGTGTAATCATTTGTGTGTTGTGTGCTTGGTTGTTATAGCAAATTAATTGAATGAGTATAGAAATTGTGCTTCCATTCTCAATTCTTAGCTTTGTTCTTGGGTTAAGTTTGTGACGTTAGATATTGCAGTCATGTATTTGTGTAATTGTTTTCATCTTATGTGGTTAGGTGTTGTAAGAGATTAACTGAATGAGTATAGAAATTCTAATTCCATTGTCATTTTGGTGTTTGCTTGAAGGTGCATAGTGTACTTTATTGGTGTTCCCTTAAATGGCTACTAAACAAAAAAGGAATTCATCAGTACAAAAGGTGGAAAAGGAAGTGAAAAAAGTGAGATCATCAGTGAGTAAAGGAAAAGCTTTAGTGAGTACAGGGAAAGCATCATTCAATAAAAGGAAAGCTTTAATGAGTAAAGGGAAATCATTAGTGAGTAATGTGAAAGTAGTAGTGGATAAGGATGTGAGTCAAATATTGTGTAGCTGCATGAAATAGTTATATCTTCAAGTGTTGTTGATTATTGTGTTTTAATTTTTAATTGTTTTCATTTATAGTAGGTACGTATTGAACAAAAATGTCAAACAAAGTACACCGTTGAAGTCAACGGTGTATTGAGAAGTACCCATCGTTCATGAATTGAATTGACACCGTTATCATGGTGCTTGAGGCTATAAAAGGAGTTAAGTATAGATTGTGCACTGATAAGAGAGGTTATGAGGCAACACTTGGTCAATAAAGTTCTTTAGATGTCTTGATATGTTTGGGGTTGAATGTATCAAATGAAGATGTCATTTTTGATATTGATGTGTGTGGTGAAGTTGGTTTGTTGTTCCCTTATAAGGAAATCAAGATTAAGGACATCATTGAAAGGATAAGGACATTGGTTATTGAAGACAAGCATGTTGACAACGTTTCCGTCTTTGTGTGGTTTTATGTTTTGTTGTACTTTATTTCCCTAGCACCTCTAGGAGTGTAACCAACATGCCCTTTAGGTTATTAGAGAACCTTTATAACCTTCAACAATATAGTTGGTAGAAATTTGTACACATTTTTCTCATATCTTCTTTGAATCGGTCATCCAAGGTTTTTAGTGAAAAGGTAAACGACTACACCATATTTGTATATGGTTCAGTGGCTGTGGTTCAGGTAAATGTGTTTTAATTAGAATTATAGTTATTATGTTTTTGTTTTGACTTATATTAATTATTGTTTAATGTGTGAAGGTTTGGGCTGCAAGGTGGCTTTCGTTGGGAGAAATTAGCGGTGAAGTAGTTTTACCCCGATTTTTGTCTTGGCCGGTTGTCAAGATGAGGTGAGAGAATATTACGAAGTGCTTTGAACACAACCAGGTTTGTCATGTTTTTGACATTTGTGTAACTTTTGGTTATCTAAATATAGTGCTATATTCATTCAATGTGTGTTATTGACCAACTACTTCAATTAATGTACATTAATGAATGAAATGAAGGACCTATATTATTGATGTGCTAAGTTGGGAGTCTAGAACTGCGAACCCATTGTGTGTCATTTTCACCATAGTAAATGCACATTTGTCAACACTTAATACTCTAAATATGCCAACCCATGTTGGTTTTTTTTTTTGCACATTAGTTAGGCAATGTAATTTTTATTTAGGAGTTACCATATTAAGGGATTACCTTATTGAGTATTATGTAAATGAAGGTATGTGCCATGTCTTGACTGCATAAGTGCCTTCCTAGTTCAAATGTGTTGCACAATACCTTAGTAGGGGTGATCTTCATTGCTTTCTTGATGCAATAAAATTTTAACTAAGATATTTTTATCCTTTTTAGTTAATGAGTGCTTCCCTATGGTTTGATGTTATGACAATGATATCCTTTTCTCAAGTACTAATTCAGGGATGATTTACTTGGTTGGCTTATTCTGTTTTCTTTCAATGGCCATATGTGCATAGTACGAACTTCATATTTGCAAACCCATGACATATGTTTTACACAGTAGTTAGCCATTGCATTTTTTAGGTGAAGACAATTGATATTGAGTATTTGGGTCAGTTTATAAACCTTAAATTCCAATTGTTGGCTACTTTGCAATTGGTAATTAGGGACCTAATTACTTGCTTATTTTTGTGGTTTTTACTGCAAAGCCATGCTGTTTGATTTTCACATTCAATAGAATATGTACGAGAAGTGAATTTATGACATTTTGTTAATATTTGCAGGTTGTTTTTGATTGGAGGTTAACGCTGGAGGAAGTAAACAATCCCATTATATCTGAGGAGTCGGGTCGTGCTGAAAACAATAACAAAAACGAATTGATAAAGAGGTTGCTTGATAATGTAAGGCTGCTATGGGAGATGAAAGACCAAATGCAGAAGATGTAAAGATATTTTTAAAGCACGTCTCTAGAAGAAGGATGTGATGAGGAGTAGAAGGTCGCTGATGATGCAAGAGATGAAAGTGGTGAACCATAGGGCGTGATTCTCCCACTACTGACGTGCATGAAACACATATCAATTTTGAGGGGAAGCACAATGGCTATGTTGATTTGTCTATTGAGGAAGTACCGTTAGAGTCTAACCACAAAGGTGTTGATGAACCTTGCATTACTGGTGAAGTAGAGGACTTTCCTAACCCTATATTTGTTGGCACAAGCAAGCTTGAAGCAAAAAATTTAATAAGCCATGTGCATGAAGATCATAGGTGTTTGATGAAGATTGATGAAGATCCACTTGAAGATTAAGTTTTGTGTGTGTTAAATATGGAAATAATATGTTAAATGTAATGTTTTTGTGTTATATCATGTTGGTAGGCTATATGACATAAGTTAGATGTCTTGTGTGTCTTAGTGTGTCTCTTTTAATCTGTTAAAATGGGTTTTAACATGTTAAAAGGCTTGTAGTATATTGTTTGTGGTATGAATGCATTCAGTCAGTTGAATTATTTTTCAATTGACTGATTTCACTTAAGTGAAATCAGCTGATTGTACAGAGTATTCAATCGGCTGATTTCACTTAAACCAAACCATAGATTATGTGTTTTCAAGAGCAGAGTCACATTTTTCTGAGTTTTTGAGCATGGAACTTTGTCATTCTTCTCTAGAAAACTCTCTCTCTACAATACGTAGTTGCAACTCATTGTTTGAAGATCTTGGTTAATCTTGCAGGCATTTTGGCTTATGAGTAGCTTCAAGAACACATGTATGGTTGGCTAGGGAGAGCCACCATCAGGTTTGGATGTTCTTGTGCCTTTGGTTGTTTGCCTGATGTGATTTCAGGTCTGTAAGTGTGATTCTTGTAGGGTAGTTGTCTAGATTTTTGTGAGTCAAAAATTTTGTGAGTTTCTTTGTTCAAAAGTCTAATCTTGGTGTTTGATTTGTAAAACTTTTGAATTTAGTGGAAACCAGGCTCAGGTTGTCCTAGTAAACTGGATGTAGTTATGTGATTAAGTGAACCAGTATAAAAACAACTTGCAATTCTCTTTCTCTCATCTCACTCACTTTGAATCACTTTAAAATCTCAAGAAAATCAAGTAATCCACTTCTTGCTGTGTTTTAATGCGTTCTTGTGCAATCTGAGGTTGTATAATAGTTAGAAACATTGATTGGAAAAAGTCTTGTATGTAAAAGATTCATGTTTGAGTTAAATATGCGAATTTTGTATTCTGCATAAATTCCTAGTATTTTAGCCGATTGATTTGTCTTTTTAATCAACTGTTTCATACCTCAAGAACAAATTAGTCTGATGTTTTCTTTTTTAACTGATCAAAAGTGTACTGGTCTGCTACTTTTACATTCTAACTTTCTAGTCTATTTGATTAATTGAAAAGTTTTTAAATAGCCAATTCAACCCCCCGCCCCCTCCCCTTCTTAGCTTAAATCACCATTTTAAAACTAACAATTAGTATCTAGAGCAAGGTTCTTGAAAGATATTCAAGTTTGATAAAAAAAATCTTTTGAAATGCCTGAAAATAAACTCCTTTTTGTTGAAGGTGCCTCTATTCATAGACCACCTATGTTTTGTGGCCTAAACTATCAGTTTTGGAAAATAAGGATGCAAATTTTCATTGAACTATAGACAAAGGGATTTGGGATGCAATAATTAATGGACCATATACTCCTAAATGTCTTCTTGAAAATAAGCAGGTGGACAAGCCTTGGACTGAATGGACGGGGATGAAGGAAGGAGAAGAGCTCATTATGATTGCAATGCCAAGAATATCATCACTTAATCTTTGAGTATGGATGAATTCTTTAGGGTCTCCCAATGTAAGAGTGCAAAGGAAATGTGGGATGTCCTAGAAGTTACACATGAGGGAACAAATGAAGTGAATAGAGCAAGGAAGCATGCATTGATTCAAGAGTATGAGCTTTTCAAGATGCAAAAAGGAGAGTCCATAGCTGAAGTTCAAAAAAGGTTCACTCACATATTCAACCATCTCATGGGTCTGGCAAAGAATTTGACAAAGAGGAGCTAAACATAAAAGTGATAAAGTGTATTGATAGAAATTGGCAACCAAAGGTGACTGTCATATCTGAATCCAAGGATTTATCCATCATCACCACCATAGTTGTACTATTTGGCTAACTAAGAGAGCATGAGATTGAAATGCAAAGGCTAAGTGAGCTTGAGTCAAGTGAGAAGAATGTAAAAATCATAGCCTTGAAGGCTAGCTCCAAGAAAAGTGATGAAACCGAGGAAGAGGCTGTTGAATCAAGTGATAATGAGAACTTGAATCTACTAGTTAAGAGGTTTGGGAAGTATCTCAAGAGGAAAGGCAACAAAAGGTAATCAAAGGAGGTACATTTCTAAACAAAATGATTCAAGCAATACTTATAAATTCTCATGTTATAATTGTAGGAAGCAAGGACATATGAAGATTGAATATCCTAATGTTAACAAAGAGAAGGAGAAGCTTGGTGACAGGAAAAAAGAGATAAAGGCCAAGGAAAGACATGCCTACATTGCTTGGGAGGACAATGATGATTCAACAAGTACTTCATCTCAATAAGGAAGTGAGGAAGCAAATCTATGCCTCATGGCCGAATATGAATCATCCTCATCAAGCCAAGTAAGTTCCTTGTCATCTAAAGATAAAAATAACTATTACCAATTGTTGCATGACTTTGAAGAATTGCATAGTGAGGCAAACAAAAATGCTGCCATGAACAATCAACTAAGAGGATTAAATAACTGACTAGAAAATAGAGTTAGCCAACTAGAATCAGAAACAGTCGACTTAAAAACTAATTTCGAACATTTGGAAATGATTTACAGTAATTCAGTTGATTGTTCTGAAAAATAGTTGGTTATAAAACCTTGTGAAAACTGCACTACTTTCGAAAATCAAGTGAAATATCTTTTGAAAACCTGTTCAAACTTCACAAGAGGAAAAGCAAACCTGGAAGTTATTCTTGGCTCTCAAAATTGTGTTTTTGGGAAGGCTAGACTTGGTTATACACCTACCCATGAAAAGAAAGGCAAAAAGTTCTCTAGTTTCTTTTCAAAGAGTGAGCCAAATGCTATGCCATTCATTTCTATCAACTATTGTATAAAGAAAGGTCATGTTCTTAAGAATTGCTATGCTAGAAAATAGGATGTACCTAAGGGATTTATGAAATGGATCCCAAAAAGATTTAGAAAGGCATAACCATGTTGGACCCAAACTATCAAAGGGTACCATGTAATGCTATGTTGTTTTGCAGGTCATAAAACATGAAAAGAAAGATCTATGGTAACTAAATAGTGGCTGCTCGAGGCATATGGTTGGTGATAAGTTCAAGTTTGCAAAGTTGGAACTGAAGGAAGAAGGCTTTGTGACTTATAGTTATAATAACAAAGGAAGGATACTTGGAAATGGTGTCATAAGCAATGAAGCCTCGTCCAACATCCACAACGTGCTTTTAGTTGAAGGGCTAAAGCACAATTTGATAAGTATAAGCCAATTGTGTGATAAAGGCTGTAAACCCTAAAGCCACTAACCTAAACCACTATTATCTGAAGGAACACTACGAAGACCACAACCGAGTACATAACGGCATAACGGGTAACAAAGCGTCGCACCACACACCTTATACAAAATAACTTGCTTACATAGCAGCAAAATAGGTCAATTATCCGGTTCCTTTAATCATAGAGACAATGTACACACTAACCGGCCACAACCGTGAAGAACAGATATGTAAGTGGTAATGATCAAAACGTGACTTTGACTTATGGAAAAATCAGTCGAAGCAGCATAAAAGAATAATGGGTCTGTAGTGTGGGCCTAATTAAGTCTAGATAGGCCTAATAAAGTTGGACCAAAATACACATTGCCAAAGCCTAACCAATGGTTTGACTTAAAGTAAAACGAGATTAATCACCTATAAATAAGGGTGGACCTTAGTAATTAAATGTACGCATATCCTTAGTGATTAAACTGAGATTTGACTTTGAGAGTTTTTGCTGACTTGATCGTCAGAGCTTTTTTTGCATGTAACCCCCCATGTTTCACCTAGTGTTCGATAATGAAAACATAGCCCGTAAGACCATGGAGTACCTATTCGAGAAGCTCCAGATTGTGGTAAGATGATGTTCGAGTCCCATAATAAAGTAATATTGTCCATGTAGGAACAAGTATGAACTTTACTTTTGACTTTGATGGTCGTTTGAATTTCATTATTTTAATCCATACTTTGTAACCTTTCAGATGTATATATGTTGAGATCAATGGACAGATACTAACGAGCACTGAAACTAGTGGCTTGCTGCCTCATTCTTCGAAGGATTTGGTGAAAGCCAAATTTGTTAGAATTGTCAATGGTTTTTTTACTACTTATATGTACCTCGTATTCTGGATTTCTTTCTGTTAACGCTTGCTTTTAATTGGTTTCAGTTTATGGCACTCTTACTTTATGATGAACATTGGTGGTGTTATGCACTCCATTAGGAATCAAAGAAATTGTATGTACTTGATTCCCTCCCCCGTGTCGTAGGAGAAAAGAGATAGATAATCATATTGTAAGTATTGTATTCATTGTTTAATTATTTGGCCAACATCAACCATGACTTGCCAAATTCACTAACATGACTTTTAACTTGGTTTTTGTGAAGGCCCACAATCTGGAACACTTGTTTTCACTGTTGTTAACTCCCCCAAAAGAGAAATCAATATTTGAAGTAATCATCGAAGACCTTCCACAACAACTATACTTGTACTCCTCGAAGTCTGGATAAATAATTCTGTAATGCTTAATTATGTGTGTCTTTTGTGATTTCAATTGTATGGTTTTTATTTCTAGGTATGATTGCGAGATTATGGTGTTAAAATATCTGCAATTGTGGGACGGTGTGAAGAAATACAACAACAAAAGCATGCTAGCTTACAGATGTGTTAGCAGAAATGCCATACTCAATTTTATAAATCATTTCATTTTTAGAATATAAAGGTTAACACATTGTACTAAAAAAGTAATTCATGATGACATGAAGATCTTCAACAATTTAGACAAGACTACATATGTCAATGGGTTTTGGATCCAGAAAATATTCACCGTGATATGATTCTTCACGTAATTCAATACAATACTTTTGATTTTCCAACACTGGATTGAATTTGTAAATAACATTTTCGTTACCATTTTAATTTATTTTAAACGAATTTGTGAACTTTAGATTAGAACTTCAATTGTGGAATGTTTCATTGTTGTAGAATTCTAGTTGGATGCACTTGATGTCATTTGCACCTCATGAACAAACATATGTTTTATTAATTTATTATTAATACTTGGTCGTGGTGGCCTTACTTTTGTCCCTACAATTAGTATTCAACATTTTTATACTGCAAAATTATTAAACAGGTTAGCCACACATTTGCAAATCATTGCTGAAATAAGTGCAAACATGTAAATGATATTTGTAAGACATTTGTAAAGCATTGGTTAAATAAGTGCTTACCCACTACATCTAATTTGCACATCATCATCCTAAATTTGTTGTTAATTTATTTGTTAATACTTGTCCCTCCTTTTGTTTATTGTGTACATGAAAAAATGTTATTTTAAGTTTAAAAATATATAAATCAAGTGTGTAATACATGTGGAAATCACTGGGAAAATAAATGCAGATCCACTTAATCTCATCAAGTGATTTTTAATTTTTAATTTTGAATATTTTGTGCATAACAATTACAGTTTCTACCCTTTAGTATGCACATGAAAGCCCCTGTTGATTAAGTCAAAAAGTTATTTTTAACTCTGGAAAAACATGTAAATGAAGTATGGAAGACATTTGCAAAGCACTAGCTAAATACATGCTAACCACTACACCTGATTTGCATATCATCATCCTAAAATTTATGTTAATTTATTTTTAACACTTGCCCCTCCTTGCGTTTATTGTGTACATGAAAGCTTCATTTTATTAAGAAAAAAAAATGTTATTTTTAACTTTAAAAACATATAAATCAAGTGTGGAACACATGTGCAAACCATTAGGAAAACAAATGCAAATCCACTGAATGTGATTTCTACATCGAAGTTTGATTTGGTCAAGTAAAAATTGATTTTTAATTATGCCAAAATATATAAATCAATTGCTTAACATATCTGCAAACCTATGATATCAATTGTTTAACAATTGCACTTGCTACCCTTTATTATGCACATCAAAGCCTCCTTTGATTAAGTAAAAGAGTAATTTTTAACTTTAAAAACCATTGGCTAAATATGTGCTAACCCACTACATTTGATTTACACATCATAATCTTATTAATTTGTTATTATTTGCCCCTTGTTTCGTTATTGTGTACATCAAAGCTTCATTTCCTTAAGTCAAAATGTTATTTTTAACTATAAAAACATATAAATAAAGTCTGGAACACATATGCAAACCACTGTGTAAATAAGTGTTAACCCACATAATGAGTTTTCCACATCATCAAGCCATTAGGTAAATTTTTTGTTTTATTTTTAACACGTCCACATTCTACCCTTTATGGAAGCTTCATTTCGTTAAGTTAAAATGTTCTTTTATTTCTGCCAAAATATAGAAATCAATTATTAAAGACATCTTTAAAGCCACGGGTCTATAAGTGCTAACCCATTTCATCTCATTTGTACATCATCACCTTATTCTAATTTTTTAATCTTTTTTGGTTAACAATTGCTCCTTGTTCCCTTTATTATGTACATGAAAGATTACTTTGATAAGGTAAAATTGTTACTTTTAACTAAGGAACACATTTGCGAACCACAGGGTAAATAAGTGTTAAGCCATTTATTTTAATTCCACATCATCAGGCTAAATTGATTTATTCTATTTTTATTGTAACAGAAGCACTTGTTACCCTTTAGTACGTACATGGAATCTTCATTTCGTAAAGTCTAAAAGTTAATTTAAATTATACGAAAATGTATAAATCAATTGTTTAAGACATCTGCAAAGTATTGTGTACATAAATGCAAATCAACTTCATGTGATTTGCACATCAGTAGCATATAATATTTTTATAATTTTTCATTAAACACTGCCACTTGCTTGCCTTACTTATATCCATGAAACTTTCATTTGGTAAAGTGAAATTGTTGGCTTTAATTCAGAAGGAAAAGTTATAAATCAAGCGTGGAAGAAATATACAAACCAATGGGTTATGATGTGCAAACCCACTTGATATAAGTTGCACGACATAAATGTACCCTCAATTTATATATTTGATTTATAATACTTGCACCTGGAAGCTCACTACGTTAACCACTAATGAGCCATTTCACAATAGCCCACATATAATAACAATATGCCAAACATGTGCAAAGTAGGGAGTGCAAATCAAGGACTACATAACTTAGTACCCATACTATCTGTTTTTCACATGAAATGATTATGATACACAAACATGTATGAAAACTAACGACATTAATTTCAATTTTGTCCATATAACCACTAGTGACCATGTCATCAACAAACATGAAAAGGATTATCAGTGCTCATGTTTGTTTATGTCATGCTATCCAAAAAAGTATACAAAATGAACCATTCCATTGAAATCACTATGTTCTACAAGAAAAGAACCAATTAAAAAAATTATTATGTACATATCATGTGTTTATATTTTAATCTAAGTATCATTATATAGTATACCTTAGAATTTCTCCACTTACAGAAATCTGTGAATAAAGAATGGATTGTAAGGAATACAATAGTGACATAAACCCTGTGCTTTGAAGTGTTGAGAAGGGATTTTTTATGTCATAGTTAAAAGTTGGCATAACGACAGTATCAGCTTCAGTTCTCATGTCCATGTTAATATCCTGAAATTGAATGTGGGTAATCCAAAGGTTCAAATTTATGACATTGTCCCACTTGACTAAAGAATAAATTACAAGAAAAACACACACTACAATATTTTTTATGGTATAATGGTTGTGAGGTTACTCTTTTAATAGATTTAGTGCATTAGTATAATCGCTGACTCCGAGAGAACGATAAACTACGTTCATTTTATTGTATGTACACTACTACCGTTGAAATTGTTGTTGATGATTGAATAAATAAACTCCTACCATTGCTATGTTTATTTTTTGGTCTCTGAATTTTTGCCGCTACTCCTTGTCATTTTCCAATACTTTCATTTTGGTCGGGATGGCAAGGGACAACATCGTAGTGGATCTTACAGAGTGAAGGTGAGTTGTGTGAAACTGGTTACGGTTTAGAAATATTAAATATATAGTGACATTTTTACTTTGTTATTTTGAAAAATATATTGTGTTAGTATCTGTAGTTAGTATCTTGGAACCTTGCTTGAACAATGGTGGAAAATGACTATGCAATACGTGAATGGATTAATGTTTGGGTCATTGTATATTTGTATTCCACCTTTCTGATGGTGGTATCGATTGTAAGTCTATATCGACTCATGATATTTTTTATGGGTATGATCACCCATCTAGATCTAAGTTTTCTGATAATGTTTCTGCCTCTGTGGATTATTTGTGGTTGCTATGTGGTTAATATTTTAATAGATTTAGTGTATTGGTATAATGGTTGATTCCAAGAGGGTGATAAACTACGTTCATATTTTGGTCTGTAAACTCCTACACTTGGAACTGTTGTTGTTGTTGATGATTGAATAAATAAACTTCTACTGTTGCTACATTTATTTTTTGGTATTTGAATTTGTGTCATTAATCCTTCTTGTTATTTCTCAAAAATTTCATTTTAGTTGGGATGTCAAGTGACAACATCATAGAGCATCTTGACATAGTGAAGTTGTATTGTGGGGACTTGGTTACTGTTTGGACAAAATTAATAATTACTGACATTTTTGCTTTGTTATTTTGAAAAATTCATTGTGTTTTACTATTATATATATCGAAAATTTTACTTATCACGTAGATTCAACTACAATACACATTTAGTATCTCGGAACGTTTTGGAACCTTTCTTACACATTGCTGAAAAATGATTAAGCAATAGATGAATGTATCAACTCTCGGGCCTTTGTATATTTGTATTCTACCTTTCTGATGGTGGTATCAATGGTCAGTCGATGTTGACTCATGGTATTGTTTATTTGTACGATCACCAATCTTAGTCTAAGTTTTCTAATAATGTTTCCGCCTTAGTTGGTTAGTGGTTGTTGCTGTGTGGTTACTCTTTTAATAGGCTTAATGTATTGGTATAAACTCCTATCATTGCTACGTTTATTTATTGGTATCTGAAGTTGTGTCGTTGGTCCTCCTTGCTATTTCCAACACTTTTATTTTGGTTGAGATGGAAGGCGATAACATTGTAGAGGATCTTCACGGAGTAAGGTTCCGTTGTGGAAACTTGGTTGTTGTTTGGACAAATCCATTGTGTTTTAATATTTTTATAAATCCAAAATTTACTTTTCACTCAAATTCTAGGTATACAGTTAGTATTTCAGAACCTTTTAGAACCTTTCTTAAATAATGGTGAAAAACGACTATGCAATACGTGAATGCATCAACTCTTGGGTCATTGTATATTTGTATTCTGCCTTTCTGATGATGGTATTTATGGTCAGTTGATGTCGACTCACAATAGGTTTTATGGTTATGATCACCCATCTTAGTCTAATTTTTTTTGATAATGTTCCTGCCTTTATGGATTAGTTATCGTTGCTATGTCGTTATCTTTTAATAGATTCAGTTTATTGGTATAATGGCTGATCCCGATAGGACGATAATTTACGTTCACTTTCTGGTATGTAAAATCCTACTCTGACAACTGTTGTTGTTGATGCTTGAATAAATATACATCTACCATTGTTGCATTTATTTTTTGGTCTATGAATTTGTGACGTTGCTCCTTCATATTATTTTCCGACACTTTCATTTTTTTCAGGATGGCTGTTAGACCCGAGAAATTTGAATAATTAATTAAATAATTATTTAATAAATGCAGGTAGTATGAGCCTTTAAGGCATTTAATGCGGATTGTTATCATGTGGAAAAGTACTAGCTCAATTGATGAGAGTACTTTAATTGTGTGAGAGGACTTGGGTTCGAGTCCTAAGTATGCCAATTGTGTGTTATTTATTTGTTTTTATTTTTTTAAATATATGTTGAGCATGATTATGAAATGATATAATCATTTAATTATATTAGTCATCATGAAACATGAATTGGTTAAATGGTTGAACATTGATTTGGCATTTGTATGGTTATGGGTTCAAGTGTTGGAGAAATCAAATTAAACTTTATTTTTGCTATTTTGGGTTTTGGCTTGAATTTGAAGGGTTAAGGGAAACCTTCATGCATGGGCAGCCAAGGGAGGCTGAAAAATGGACCATAAAGAATCAATGAATGATAATAAACATTGCCATTAAACCTTAAATTCGTTTTTGGTAATTATCTAGCTTTAAGGCACCTTTAAAAGGCCAATGTGAGGTAAGAAGAAGGGTTTTGGCAAGCTGTGAGTGTACTCAGAAAACAGAACACGAATTTTGAGAGTAGTAAGGTTGGAGTGAAGCTTTGAAGCTAAATTGGGAGAGAAAGCCAAAGGGAGATCCTTGAGGATCAAGAGAGAATTCACAACAATTCCAAAATTTAAGCCAAGGGAACCAACCAGGTTAGGGGAGCTGTATCACGTCTTACCTAGTTTTATGCATAATTGTATGATTGATAGCATGTATGTGTATGGTTTTTTTCGTTGTTCATTGAAATCTGGGTTTCTAGAAATTTTCCAGAAACCGCCTGGCGGGTCACTCATGGCCGCCAGGCGATACATGCAATTTTGGCTTTTTTCTGGGTTCCTGATGAGGAACTGCCTGGCAGTAAGCTGCTGACCGCCAGGCGACACTTACCATTTTCACCAATTTCTGGGTTTCTTGATGAACTGTCTGGCGGTGATGAACACCCGCCAGGCGACACGAGCCACTTTTGGCTTGATTTTGATGTTTCCCAAGTTCTGAGAGGTTTCTGATCGGGGAGAAATTGCGTTCTAATCTTTATGAATGATTAAACATCATACTTTCTTGGAAATTCGTGAATTGGGGGTTAAATTGAGATGAAAATTGCATGAAGGTCATCTTAGGGTTGATGAATTGGGGGATTTTATAGGGGCACTAAATTAAAGGGAAAAGGTTAATGGAATTTAACTTATTGGAAGTTTTAGGAATGGATCATGAACCTAAACATGTGAGTACAACCTTTTGAGTCGTAAATTGAATGAAATCAGAGTTGTTGTGATGGAGGCAAGGTTCGCAGGTGCAGGAACCGCCTGGCGGCACCTAATTGGCCGCTAGGCGCCACACCAGGGGTGCGTGGTGTGTTGATTCACGAAAAACGCTGTTTTTCGTACTTTTCGCGCAATAGTAATCGCTGAGCGGTAGTTTAGTTCCGCCGGGCGCCAGTCGTCTGATTCTGAGCGCTAGGCGCCACCAATTTTTCTAATTCGCGCAGTTTTCGTAAAACTACATTTCCTGGTTCGTTAACCGTCATATTTAGGTGAAATTTTGACAGGTGGTCCATAACATGTGGTTCTTCACTTTGAACGGTGGAGATTGGATTTTGAGGTCAGTAGCTAGAGATATACGTCACTCAATATTGCTGATTTTGGAGTCGTTAAAATGTATGAATAAGCCCTTGATTAGTTCAAGTAACTTCTAATGAAGCATAATTGGGTTATGTGGTAAGTCTCTATCAATTTGAATGTTCCTTTGGGTTAGTCACATGTGGAGAATTGGTTTGGTGAAGGCATGGGTGTCAATATTAAATTGCATCGGTGCATAAGATCATGTGCTTAAAATTGTTAGAGTGTTGCTGCTTATATTTTGTTTGAGCATGCTTG
>Ga0214543_1007931_pt1 | contig 17786 bp, 4 predicted proteins | sample CNSS2metaG_FD_160094 | JGI IMG/M metagenome (GOLD analysis project Ga0214543, IMG submission 160094) | Root nodule microbial communities from cowpea collected in UCLA plant growth center, Los Angeles, California, USA - CNSS2 | ecosystem: Host-associated > Plants > Roots > Nodule | place: USA... | reverse complement strand
TATATATATATTTTGGCTGAAGGAAATGTTAATCTCTTTTCCATTTTCCATTTGCATCAGATTTATTTTTAAGAGTTTAACAAACATGTATTATTTTTGGAATAAAAGGATTGTTATTCTTAATGAACTTTTGTGGGGATATTTTAATGTAATAAAATGGCTATAATGAAAAGATGTCTAATGTGATTTTTATTAGACTTAAAATTGTATTATATATAGCTATGAGGATTATTTTTAAGTTATTAAAATAAATTCATTTTCTCACTTTAATAAAGATAATTTAATTATCACTAAATGAAAATAATTTTGAATATGATATTATGGGTTACACTTGCTATTTTATGTTACATGATAATAATTAATCATGCAAAAAAAAAAATTAAGAGAACACAGAGAAGGGTAATTTATCAATATTTCCCCATCATTATAGAGATCAAGAAAACAGAGTAAGAGAAAAGAGGGAAAAAAAAAAAACTCAAGAAGCACTATTGAAAATTTATAAAGCGTGTTTCATCCGGTGAAATTTAATAATTAATAGAATACTAGGGAATTCATTAATTGTGGAAAAAATATGCAAGATTCTTTTTAGTATATATAAGTCTTTGTTAGACACTAGAAAACATACATATGACATAAAATTTATTACACTTTGTTCCTTGTTGTTTAACTTATGCAACATGTTAGAAAGATCTATTTATCCAAGCTAGGCTGTATAGATTCGTTGTTTTTTTTTAAGTTAAATATGTTTTTTATCTTTCAATTTTTAGTAAAATTTAAAATTAGTTCTTCTTAAAAATCTTGAACTAATTTAATTTTTTAATTTTATAAATGTGTGAATTTAATTCTTTTAACTAAATTTTATTATTATAATAATTTGAGGGACTAATTCCAATTTTTACTAAAAGTTGAAGAATCAAAAATATATTTAACCATTTTTTTTACCATTATAATCATTTGACTTATTTCCAACTTAATAATTTATATGAGAATACTTCTACTTAACTTTAAATTTATAAACCTCGGTCTTGCTTTGTTGGTTGTTTTTAGTTTTTGTGGCTACACTTTTGTTTGCTTCTCTTTTTTAGGCCTTGTCTTCTTTTTGTTGCTATTGAAACATTTCATTTTTTGTTGCTATTTCTCTCTTTATATATTAGCTTCTTCCCCTATTAGATACTGAGAAACTCATTTATAAGGAAAAAAATGTCTCAGAATCTTGGAATTGTAGTTTTGTTTATTATATTTAAGACTTTACGCCAGTTGATCAAATATATGATCGAGAATATCTGAATTAGTAAAATAATATTTTGATATTTAAAACAACCAATTTACAATCCGATTTTAAATGTAATGTGTTAATTAAGAAATAAACTTAAAAAAAATGTAAAAAACAAAAAGAAATAAAATAGTGGGTCAATTGATCACATGAATTTATTAAAAGGAGTCAACATATATCATCATTATTATGAATTATTTGAAAAGAGAAGACTTGATTTGATTTAAGTTGGGGTCATACAAGGTGGAATCCTGCCATTATTGGACTAATGTGCAAACCAGATAATTGTTTTGAAGATTAGTGATTTATTATATAATACTTATTATAAAAGTGATAGTTTTTAGTGATAAGTTATTTATTAATATTCAGTTAAAGTGTGAATAATAAGTGAAAAAATATCAAAAACGAAATATAATATTAACCAACTAAATCATCCTTGTCAATATAATTATTAACAACTAATTATATTATACCATATTCAACAGCAGCCAAAAACACATACTCTAAACTCTACACATAACACTCTTTCTGCTCACATAATGCAGTTTAAAATTTTCTTATGTTTTTTAAAATAATTCTATTAGAATAATTTCACTTTTTCTATAATATAATGCTTATTCTAATAATCTTTTTTTTTTTTCAATTACAATATAGTTATTGTGGAAGGAAATATGTCTTTGGATCATACCTCTGGTAACATGAAATATGTAAATAACATATCCTAGCTTTACACCAAGAGGGCTAATCACATAATATATAAGTTTAAGATATTAATGAATTAATTTTATATTAAATTTTAAGAATTAAAAATATATTTAACCATTTTTTTTAACGAAATCATGTATTTTTATGAAAGAGACTACCGTAAGCATGAATGTGTATTTCTATTATTTTTAATGTTAAGATTATGTACCTTAAACAAAGATGATATACTTATTCATTTTATCATATAATAAAATATAATAAAAGATATATGTAATTAGTAGTGTTCATTGATTTAAGTTATTCAATCTGAGTCAATTAGATTAGGTTGAGTTTCATTTATTACATAGTTTGATATGAGTGACCATCCTATCCAAAACTCTTACATTTATGCAATAAATAAAAATTCTATTATATATTATTTATTTATTTATTTATTGAATTAGTTTGGACAAATTTATTATGATTTGACTTACTAATTTTCTTCGAACCTTAAATTATTTTTAAAAACATCGTGTTATTTTTTAATTAGATTGATATCTAAAAATATATATTTTTAACAGAAAAATAAGTTTTTTGTTTTCACAATTTTGACTAAATTGACCTAATTCAATTAAACTCCTTCAATAATACATTGATCTGGATTAAATTTGAAATAAATAAAAAAATACACAAATTCAACCTCAGTTTTTTAGTACATTAAATAATAAATTACTTAAATTGTATTTTTTTTATAATTATTAGCGGATTTCATAATTTGTCAATAAATTTTATCAACAACCATTATATCATTAATAACCCGACAATAAATTATTATTGAGAGATTGTGTCTGTCAATAATTAATGAATTTTTTTTATAAAAATTATAGTTTAATAAAAAAAAATTTGACAAATTTGATAAAGTTTGTTTTTTACACTAAAATATTTAATTTTAACTTTTTTTTAAGTTTTTTACTTTGGTCGGAAAAAAGACAAAGAATTGTGAAACTTTGTTAAAATGTTATTCCCCTTTGTTTTATGTGTTTATTCGAACCTGAAAAGGTTTACTTGCATGTAACTTGTTTGTCGGATTCCGTAAATAGTGGTAAAGTGATAATAAGCATACTGTGTAGTTGCAAATGCGTTGATCTTGATGAGTGGAATGAATCAAAAGTCAATTTCAATTTATCTGTGAATGTGAAGAAATGTGTGATTCTGAAGCCATCCAACAATTCATCATCAATGCCTGCTCAATTTTACTCTCCAAAAACATCTTTTAAATTATAGGAATACTTTCAAAACCAATTATAATTTAAATATATCTTTTTTTAGTTTCTTACTTTTAAATGAAAACCGATACAATCACTTTTACACCAGTTATAATTAAATAAATCGATCGGAATTAACATTCTCACTAAATTAATACAATTTGTCTTCCAACAAAAACTAATTAATTAATTTGTCTTTCGGAGACAAATAATATCCACCTTATAGAATAGAGCATTTCAATAAATATTGGTATTTTATTTTATTTAGTGTGACTCGTATAAAGCCGGAAATATATTTAGGTACACAAGTTAAAACTTAATACTTACATATTATTTCACATTAAATAAGTGTCATATATATATATATATATATATATATATATATATATATATATTAATAACTTATAAATATTCTCAAATTATATATCTATAACAATATATAAAGGGGATTCCTTTTTGTTCACATTTCGAAATACCAATTTTACCCTTTAAATATAATAATTTATTAAATTTTTAAAAATTGACCGTTATTTTTATAAACTTTTTATAAAATCGGCTATCTCTGCTTTTTCTCTTCTTCGTTATTTATCAATGCTTATTCTTTCATCTGTTCTGATATATTTCACTTTATTTTTAATAAATATAATTTTAGTTTATATATTAACTTAATAACATTACAATATTATCACCTACTAATATAATATTGTGCATATTTAAAAAATACATACACACAGGCACAATAGCGCCTGTGTTTACGCTAGTGAACAATAATATAATTAATTATTAACAAAAATTAGTTTATTTTACTAAAATTTAAAATGTTTAATATTTTTTCTTTCTCAAACTAGTATAAAAATTCTTGTTTCATTCATAAACTAAATTATGAATTAGTTTGTTCATGTACTTCCTGGAAGTCATATTCTACAATAAACGACTTATGAAGATTATATTGTAGTAAATTGTGAAACTTCACTTGTCACATGGAAACATTCCACATGTTTAAGATATTAAAAAAATTCAACAAAATATTATTAAAATTTTTGGTTAAATATATTTTTCATTCTCAAACTTTTCACTAAAATTGTATTTCGTCCCTACTAAAAAGTGAAAGAGAATAAAAATATCTCTCCTATCTTTGGATAAGGCAAATATAAAGTAATACAAACTAAATAAATTGTATGAAAAACATTGTATACGTATTAAAAAATTATCTTAATAAATTAATTCCAATGTTTTTTTTAAATAGCATATTGCTGAGTTCTTTTAGTTATTTATTTTATAAAAATTACGTCATTTTTAGAAACTATAAGCGAAAAAAAAAATGAAAAGTTCTTCCCTTCCGTTACACGTCGGTCCCACTAAATCTATCTCTTATATGTTAGTTTTTGTCTAATACGATATTGGTTTAAACAAAAGTCTTAAAAGTTAAGAAGAACATTATGAAAGTACTTAATATTTATTTACCGAAAAAGGTTTTTTTTTTTTTTTCAGAATCAAAGATATATGAATTGGGATGGTATAAGGATGTTGAAAAGTTGAATAACAATTCAAAGAGTTTTAATATTGTTTTAGAGATGTTTTTCCAAGAGGCGTGGAAGTGAAGTTTTGTTTGGGGGGGATAGAAGAAAAAGAAGGGTTGAGTTGAGAAGAGTGTAAGTGGCATTTATTTGAGTTGATTGGACGTGTTGTGTTGTGGCTCATTCATCACTCATAGTGGCTTAGGACAACTCAATTATCCATACCCACCTTACCAATGCATGGGAAAAACACCTTCCACGTTCTTCACTTTTACTACATATGCATCTGCCCAATTTTCATTTTCTTTTTCATAATATTCCTATCCTTCAACCGTTTATTCTACAACCGCATTACCCATTTTGGTTAGGGATTCTATTAAAACGCTCCAATTATGGAAATTTAACTAATCCCATCACCCCATGTGCTCACAAATTAACTCACTTTTGCACCCTCTCTTCACATAAACCCATTCATAATCAATATATCACTCAAAAATGTAATCAATATATTAACGAAATATAGCATTCATGAAAATGGAAGAGCGATTGAAATTTTATAAATATTTCAAATTCACATTAAAAGAGATAGAAAGATAGATATATATGGCACCTAAAAATAGCATCTGAAGACTTCTGTGATAATGACGTACACGTTGACCCCAACCCTTCGCGTCCTTAAGACTTCTGTGATAAACTGAAAAAAATGTCCTCTGAACAGAACATTTGGATCAAAGATTTTACAATCCCTTCGCGCTTTAAACATTTAGCCTTTTTCTTTTTCTTTTTTATAATTAATGAAGAACATGCAAGGTGCTTGCAGGTTAGTTTTATAATTGATCACTTCGTAACTAAGAATCAAAGTTGTTACCTTAAACACACAAACGAATATTAGGGTAATATTTTGAGATTGGTACTATTTTTTTTTATAAAAATATTCATTTTCTTATAGTCTTTAAAAAAGTAGTTATTAAAAAATTAAAATGGTAAGATTATTATTTTAATTTATAAGATAAATAAATTTATATTAACAGTTATTTAAAAGGTAAAAATAAAATATAATTAATTTAATTTAAAATAACGGTTATTTAAAGAGTAAAATTGAAAGAAAAATGTATACATCAACATAACGAATCATCTTTATATATACTAGTATCCACTTGTTTTTAGTAAAAGTTTATTAAACTATAAAATATATTTTTTAAATAATTATGAAAATAAATAATTTTTTTAATTTTTAATTATAAATAATTATTTAATTCTAAAAAAGTAGTTATTAAAAGGATAAAATGGTAAAATAATTATTTTAATTTATACAATAATTAAATTTAGATTCATGGTTATTTAAAGGGTAAAGATGAAAATATAATTATTTGTTTAAAATAAAAGCTAGGTAAAATTGGAAAATAAAATATGTAAAAAAATAATAATTCTATTTGTAAATAGGTATAATGCCTTTTTTAGTTTATTTAATATTCCAGTTTCCTTCTATCATTTACTAAAAAGGAAGAGACATCGAATGCTTTTGTTCCATATACAATACTAATATTCTGATTTTAAATCGATGGAGATAATATTTATTGATAGGGTCAATCAATGTATCTAAAGTATTATTCACTTTGAAACTAAAACTATATTACAATTTTGTTTTAAAAGACGTTTCATAATATTGAATAAGTATTTAAACTATTTTTGTATCGACTCCTAAAAAGGAGTATTGATGTAATTATTTGAATAATTTGTTATGAAAATAAAAATACAATCTTGTTGAATAAGATTACCGTTAACTAAAGGGTACAAAGACTTGGGTTACCAAATTCTGTTTCCATCACCAGTGCAGTAAGGGCTTTCTGCCCCGGTTAATTTCTGCATTCTGCCTCGGGTCTGGAACCGAGGCATATTGGGGCGAGGCCAAAAAGTTTACCTTTTGGCCTCGGTTATCACCCGAAGCCATAGACCCAGTTTTATGCCTCGGGTCAGTTAGGACCGAGGCCATAGGTAATAAATTTTTTTTTTTAATTCACCCTTTGCTCGCTCATGGCTGCTGCAGACTGCATTCAAACCAAAACACAAACTGCATTCAAACCCCGCGTGCCATTCCAACCTGCGATGCTGCCGCCTGCCTCTCCTTCGCCGCCAAGCACGGCCTCGGCGTGTGCGCCATCGCGTTGGAAGTCGCCGACGCGGAAGTCTCCACGACTAGGCGGAGGACCACGGAGGCGTCGACGAGGGAGGCTTCGTGTGGAAGATTGTGGGGGAGGCTCGTGCTCGCAGAGAGAGAGAGAGAGAGGCGCTGGTGGTGCGGGGCCATAGTTGGGGCCATCGGAGGCGTCGACGAGGGAGGATTTGCGGCGGCGGGGCTTGGGCGCCGGTGACAGCGTGTGGAAGATTGTGGGGGAGGCTCGGTGCAGTGAAATCCCAACGCGGTTCCAATTTGCGATTGAACCTGATTAGCCACTTGAAATTTGGAACCGTCTTGGTCAACGTGGGTGGTGGTGGGGAAAACATGTTGCAGGAGTTGAACAGTGTAGAGAGGAGAGGGATTCATGAGAAAGAAGAATGGGTCGAAGAGAGGCGCTGGTGGTGCGGGGCGGAAGAAGGGTTTGTCAATTTTGAACCCTAAATAAAGGGTATGGCTTCGGTTGTTAGAGGAACCGAAGCCATTGACCCTTTTTTGGCACCGGGTCTCCTTGGACTGAGGCCTATACCCCTGACTTCCAGCAACTTTTTGGCTTCGGGTCCTATTGGACCGAGGCCTATACCCCTCTTTGGCACCGGTTTTGAGCGAACCGGGGCCTATACCCCTCTTTGGCTTCGGGTATTTGGAGAACCGAGGCCTAAAACTTGACTCTAATAACAAAAATGCCACCGCGCCATTATATGCTTCGGTTTCTGGTCAACCGAGGCATATAAGGCGAGGTAAAATGGGAATTCTGCACTAGTGCATGTACGTGTGATAAGAGAGTTCTGCAAGTTATGTATAAACAATTAATAATCCTTAGAATAAATTACTGGTATTCATTCTCAAAAGAAACAATTAGCATTAATATATGTATGTATAACATAAAAGTTGCATTATTTTCCCACCAAAACAAAAAAGGTGACATAATAATTGATACTTTTGTTAGGATGTTCAATAGAGTCTTACATGTCAGTTATGTGTTCTTATAAGCTTATTGCAACATTAACATCCATGTGAATGTCTTTTTCATATCTCAAACCACTTTCTCTCTCACAACTACACCTTCTAACCTCTCTATCTCATACAAAAGGTAGAGTTTCTCCATCCTAAAATTCACACCTTAATTAAGTTACGACTTCTATATAGGGTTCAAAAATTGGATTGAATTTCAATCTGAATTACTTTTGGGTCAATCAATTCATTTTAATTTTAATTTTAGATAACTTATTTTATTCATTGTGTTAACAAAGTTATACAATCAACAATTATATATATAGTTATCATAAAAGTCATTAAAAGTGCACACTATTTATTTATTCTATCAATTTGCTATAATTATCATTATGTATGATAACTATTTATTTAATAATCATTCATGAGATCAACGTTTGAAATGAAACAGGTCTCAAAAAGTTCATCTATCATGTGCCCATAACTTCTTCTTTTTTGTGAATAAGCGTTTTATGACTGATTTGGCCATACTAGATCAAAAGATTGACTCACATTATTTTAATTAGTTTTAAAATGTCCCATGTTAGGATCAATTATATAGTAGGCCGTTCGTGATTAAGTATATTTATGGGTTTGGTTTTTGTAATGAATACCAAATACTGAGGATTAAGGAACGATTAAATCAAATTCTCTTTGATAAAATAAATAATTTACTTAACATTTGTCATGTTTGTTTTAAGTATTTTTATTTATATAAAATTAGTTTAGTTGCTTCGCAATTTTCCTTATAAAGAAAGCATTGTGCGTTAAAGTACTTTTACTTCATTTGAACTAAAATTAAGTTTAATATCCTTGTTCGTTATGTTTTCATGTTTTTATAAGTAGACTATATTAAAATTTGACTGCGGATTCTTAGAGGCAGGTGTCATTCTTTTTGACTTATGTTTGTACAATACAAATGATTTTTGGAAAAGAAAATATAAAAATAAAATAAATTAATTAAAGTTAGAGCACATACAAGTTAAAAAATAACAGTTTATAAAAGGTATATGATTTTTTTTTACAAATTATTTTAATTTATAATTTTTTTTTTCTAAATTATATAGGGTAATTTGTCCAACGAAGACACACGGATACACACCTCACAAACTAAAATTTCAAACATAGTTTTCACTGTGTGACATTGCGCTACCATTATTGCATAGCCACGACGTATTTACAACTGCTTGATAGCAGTATTTTGATGTGGGTTTAGAAATGTTACATTATTCCAACGACTTCTTTTTTTGTCGCCTTTTCTCTCCAGAACATACACTGTGAAACATTATTTAAAGAGAAACATGGACGAAGCTTTCTATGTTGCAACCCTGCTTTTGACATTTTTATGACAGGAATAACAGTATCTTTTGAAAGTAATTTTCAGAAGCTGGCTAGTCCTATTTTTGTCCTCAAAATTATATATTATTTTCATACTTGTATATTTTCTCCTCCCCCCACAACGGAAAAAATAAAAACCAGACACTAGTCTTGAAAGCAAGGTACCCACCATTCGTTATCTTTCCCTTACTCATTATGAAAAGGTTGTACGAATAATTAAGTAGGTAAACTCTAGCTTTCACCTCAAAATGAATTTTTGGGCCCACTGTTTTCCCCCATGGAAGTCGAAAATTAACCGAAGAAGCAGAAGGAAAAAATAAGGTATAGGTTATGGTAGGAATTTAACATTAATTATATGTTTACAGAGAGTGTGGAATAGGTTAGTTAGATGAGGGAGTGTTGGTTCCCGTTTTGGTTGATTTTGGCATGATGATGATGATGTTGTTTAGTGGATAGTTTGGTACAGAGAAGTAAGAAATGTTGCATGGATGGTCTCTATTTGCAGGTGCTTAGGAAATGTAGGGATGAGTGGCATGGTGACAGCACTAAGGGCCAATGCAATCCTTGTCGAGATTTCCGTGTTGGCGACGGTATAGCATTGGTGAGGACAAGGCACTACCATGTTTTTATCCTTGGTGTGTGGCAAATTGCTTAACCTTTTTCCAAAGCATCCAACTCACCTTCTGCTCATAACTTGAATTGTAATTCCATTTAGCTCTGAAATGGAAAGGGGCTAGAGAGATAAGCCATTTTCTCAAGGGTCAAACTCCTTATGTTTTCACAACAAAAAAATCTTGCCCATATCTGCCATGAGGACCACACGTTGAGGGTAAGTGGTACCACATGCCTCTTGCTTCAGCCATCCAAATGCTAGAGTTAACACACATGTGTCACCACTGGGCATATGTAGACCTCTCAATTATTGCTTATGCATGGTTTTCAATGTGAACCAATTATGCAAAAGAATGGGTGTGATGGAATGGAATGCATTTCAAAAAGAATTTTGTGAAATTAGAGCCTTGATGCCTCATAACAAGTCTCTGATTAAGCTCTTGTTTGGGAGGAAGGGGAAAGAGTGGAGAAAGGGAAGACAAGGGTAGAAGAGGCCCCCCCCTTATAATTGTTTGGAAATTTGGGTGAACCCTCTGCCCCCCCTCCCTCTCTTCTTCTTCTTCTTCTTTTTTTTCTTTCTAATAAAACAACTTACTAGGAGTAGGTAAATTAGTTACCTTATCCTTCTTTAATTTAAAATACCTCTCTTTTGGCTTAGTCTATAGTACTTTGTTCTAATTGTTAAATTCTTCCATGTCCTTAAACTTTGCATGCCTCAATTTCAAATAACTGTCTCAACAAATAGAGGAAGCCCATAATTATCTTCCCTTTGTCATTATTTACTCCCAATAAATGCATAATTAAACTTCAAAATGAATGCCATTATGGAATGATAAGTTTTGTGAGAGTGACTCTTATAAGAGAATGTCATTCACTCATTCTTTACTGTAAAGTTAGGAGCGAAGTACAAGGTGCAGTTCCTTTGAGGAGTAATATATTCTTTGCACAAGGGGACCACACAGCAATTACATGATTCTCTATAGGGCTTTCAAATGATGCTACTCCTTGCTGTTCTTCAATGCAAAACCTAATCTCATAAATGCATAGTATGTAGGTTATCACAATCTCACCTTCTTTGTCGTCAAGCTATTGTATGATTTCAGCCGATTCAAGTACTGCCTTTCACTCCCACATGCTTAAATAGAAAGTTTAGCTCAAACGGGAACTAAATTCAATTCAAAGAATTGGGTGTGGGGGCTGCTACGATTTTGCCCTTCTTCAACCACTTATATCACAACCTGCTCATCAACTATAACATCCGCTATTAACGCCCTAAATAACTCTTCTGCCACATTTTAACTTACCATTACCTTCCATCCCCCGAACAAGTCAATTCTTTTTGTCAGTGTCATGCAACCTAAAATGCTTCAACTATAAGGTTTTCAGTTTCTTTTCAATTCATTCTTCGATATTTTAGCATCAAAAAGACCCTTCCCATAAAACCAGTGATTCTGGTATTGGGCTGACTCCCCTGGGTATGGTGGATGGCAAAGAAGTTTGTCATAACTTTCACAAATTGTATTGCTAGGGTAATTGCAGGAAACGTTAGGGTTTGAATTGGAGTTTGTAAGAAATGATCATTAGTTTGTTTCAACTACCGGATAGGAATGTCATGAAATATTTCTCCTAATCGAAAGTAAGCATTAGTGTCCTTGGTCCCTGAGTAGAAGTGAGTGGAAGTTTTTTGTACCAAGGCTTAAGAATATTGAAGATGAACAAAAATACTCGATCTATATTAGGTAACATCTTTCTGCTCTCATCTCACACCACTTCAGGGTGACTGATGCTTGGTCCCATCCCTTCCTTTTGCTAAAGAGAACCCACAATGGTAATTGGTAGATGCTGGTAATTCCCAATTACAGTATAAATCTGTTGTCCATTTTCCTCCTCTTGTTTCTTTGTTACCTTAGGCCTTTTGCTCTATAAAGCCTATGAATTTTAGTTGATGGGTCCAAATTCAACGACCCCAAAAGATGTACAAGATAAAATTGAGGGTCCTCTGCCACCACTGCCTAGTTGGATCAGCGGAACTAGAAAAAATTTAGTACTTCTTTCTCTTACGAATGAAAAGTTCATTCCAAATTCTGTAATGTGATATTTACCGGTGAATATGATGCTTCTCTGTAAAGTCTCTCAAGTGGATACAAGCTTTAACAGAACAACAAGTTTACTGCAACTAACTTAAAATGGAGCATGGGGATCAATGAATTTACCCTGTTAAAAGAGCTTAAAGGGGAAAAAGAAGTGAGTAATGCTTGTGTATAATGTTGATTGCTCTTATGGATTTGGAGTGTGTAAAGTCCACCTTTTTGTTTTTGCTGGAGGCTCCAGTCATAAGAAAACCATTCTCGTGCTTCACCCTCTTATTTCTTACTGTTGGATTGGGGTGTAGGCATGATATGAACCGAACCAACTTTTGGTCTCGCAGTCACATGGTGCTGAATATAAATTTTGTTACTTATGTGGCCTCCAATCACTCTTTTTTCACATTCTACAGGGCAATGATGTCCTTAGAAAAAGCACAAAGCAGTTGGAAGTTGGTAACTGTTACAACCTTTTTTTTACTCATAGAATGAGTATTATAGTAGGAATCCTCACCCACCCCATCCCCAAATAAAATCTCCCAAGTAGAAACTCGAATTTCACAGCACTGTGTTTGGGTGGCATGTTGGTATCTGAAGGAAGAAAGCATGGGAAATAAGATTTTTTTTGTTTTTCCATTGCCGAGTGATGCGAAGCATGATGGTTTATTTTAGAGACAAAGTCCCCACCCACAAACACAAGGGTAGGGCAATGTTATTATGAGCATTTTAACAGGTAGTTGGGTCCAAGTACAAAATCATATGAGCTGCATTAATTCCCTAATATTATTTCAACACCCTCTCCTCTTCTAGCGTTGCCCGTGACATCCCAACGTGAACCATCACACCAAATCCTTCCATTGCCATGTGGCTCCAGCTAACCCTAAGCTTTCAATACCCAACATATCAAAAGATTAACTGTCACGTTTATCAGTCTATTCCTCTGACGTTCGTAATTTTTCTATTAAAACAAACTTCAAAATTTTGGAAAAAGTGACAACATTATAATTAATTCCAACACCATCATGAATTTATGGCTATGTTCAGTTGGATGTCAGTGTTGGGGGAAAATGAATTCACGTTTGACAAGGAAGTGTTAATTGGAAATTAATTGATGAGCCCCGATTTGAAGGGGTACGTAGAAGATACGATTATAAAGCAGGAAGCGATATTAAGAGTTTTCCACGTTGAGGAACCTTGGATTTGCCCCATCTTGAGTTGCAGATAGAAGAGCTTAAAATGTTACGTACGAAGTGAAAATAGAAGCTGAAACACTGTGGTGGAAGTGAAAGCTCGTAATACATGTCAATTACGTGCAAAGCTTTCTCGAAATAAGAGGGTTGAGTTGGAGTCTACGGTTGGTATGGTTCCCACTAATTGGAAAATTTTCACGTTAATAGATTCTTCATCATTATTGTTATTATTATTTTGTTAGAAGATTAGTATTGAGAATTTTTTTTAAATATTATTGGATTACGGCAGAGGGTGTGCGGTGAAAGGAGAAAAAGGTAAAGGCGTGAGATTTGCTTGCACATTTGAAACTGTCCAAATGGGGAAACAAGGGTTCCACGAACAGTGCCAAATTTTGTTATCTCTTCAGAAATAGGTAAGCATGCCTGCAATTTGGATTCGCTACTTTGGGTTTAGTTTAGACCTTAACCCATTTTCAGCAACCATATTAATCTCTTCCTCTCAACGTGCACTCTAAACACATTTCTTAAATATGCTTCATAGAGTAATTCTTTGGTCTTCTTCCTTACGGGGAAACTAAAAAACCCATGTTACTGTAAATATATATTTGTTTCCTATTAGGTCATGCCACCCATAACATAATCTATCATTTAATTCACACCATATTTAATGCTGCTTTGGTACATAATATATTATTTCAGGACAATTCTAGTCTCTCTTCTACCCTAATCTCCTCCTTCTTTCATTTTAAGCAATATATTTCTCTTTCTGCTCATTTCAGAACGTTACTTATTTTCATATATTCAAAATTTTCTGCTTTAGTGCGTTTTAAAATAAAATAGATTAATGTCAAATGTGAAATGATTTTTATAAGTTTTCGAATAACTCAATTAAATATTTAAGAAATAAATTTTGATGTATATAAAAGAAATAGTTAATAAAATAATAAGTATATATCTTCAAAATCATTTACTATTGGTCACATTTTTTATTGTGTTGAACTCTTAATACGTCTAGTCCCGTTTCATTTTTGGAGGTGTGCAAATTAAAGTTGGTGACAATAAGATATACACTTCCAATATATATAGCACAGAAATTAAAATAAATTAATCACATTACTACTATTTAAAAAAAAATAAACAAGATATTACTATATGAAATCAGCCGTGTGCTGTTTTCTTTTTTTCTTTTTTAACTTTGTTAGGTTTATCTAACTTATATTTAACGTGATGTTCGTATAGGTAATAGTATGAGAATATATTTATAATTGTATTACTAGTATCAAATATTACTAATTTTATTAATCATTAATAGATATAAATATGTTAAGGTGTCATACATTAATTATCTAATGAAATTAAAAAATAATTTTGACTCAAAATTGTCTTTCTAACCATCTTTTTGATGTCGAATAGCATTTGACTTTTTATTGAAAAAACTTCAATAGTACAACAGTAATGTACCAGCTTATATATAATAGGTAGAATGATATTTTTCTTGAGTAAGATGTCGTTAGAATCTTACAAACAATGAATTGTCTTGTGAATACTTTACTGAATATTAAATGTGTTTTATAATTAAAATTATATATAAAGCTAAAATTTTACTTTTGCTTCTTCAATTTATTGTTCACTTAGCTGGTTTATTAAATTTCTAAAACGATTTAGTTTAAATTTTTTCCGTCATATAAAGCTAACAAAAAATCTTAATGAAATATAATATTGCTGATATATAATAGTTGAATCTATTTCTTGTCAGCATATATGCAGAATATGATCCTAATATTGATTCTGATGATCAATCATAAACCATATCTCATACTCATGTTATAAATAGTAAATGGAAAGTGTATATGAATAAGCCATAACGATGATGTTCCCTTCTTTAGAGCACTAGTGATCCAGTGATCTTCTTCCTGTGGAGCACCTTTATTTCCCTTTAGTCTTCTATCTTGATGGGGATAGAGAGAAAGGAACTTGAAAAGAACGTTATGTCTCTGTGTACTCTCAGAAAGGACCACGACCATTTATAAACTGTTAAGTTTTAGTATTTCTAATTTAGCCCCTCATCAAATTAGAAATTACTTTATGGTCTCTATACAATATTTATTTTCATGACATATGCCTTTAGTCAAAACTTTAATTTAGTCAGATCACTTTATTATTTGGCTTAATAAATAATAGTCCTAACACATTTAATTATGTATCATATATATATATATATATATACATATATATATATATATATATATATATATATATATATATATATATATATACATGACCCAAAATTACTAACATTTCTTATATCAAGTTGCAATAAAGTTGCTTCAATGTTGAAATTTATCTTGGAAAATGCTAAGTTGTTTTTTTATTGATGTTTTGATCTTTTTTTCATAGTAGAAAAGGGTTGAAAGCAGCGACTGTGTCTTTACGGTTGGTATTTTGCAGAGATCCGTGATGAAAAAATATATGATTATATATTATGAGATGTAATGTAAGTTATAAATGTAATTTTTATGGTTATTTTGTATGAAGCTACCTACTATTGAGAATTTCCCATTCAAATGTATCGGAGGAAGAGTATGTGAATTTTGTAAAGTTGAATATAAAAGGCTTTGTTAGCTTATGTAATCTAATTATTAACTAATGAAAACTGTACTTATGAATTATGTAATATACACATTTTTGCATGTAAATTTTAATTGTTTGAATCACATTGAAGACAAATGTACATTGAATCTAGTAAAAAGGGTATGGTTATAGTATTTGTCTCTTTGGGTGAACTAGGTTACATATTCTAAACAAGTGAAAGACAAATTGGACCTACTTAAACACATGAAGGACGAATTTAAATATACTTAAAAACATATTGAACTAACATACATTTATGAAAAAAAATATAAATAATATCATAAATAAATAAACGCTAATTAAGTTAGAAAGATTTGGACCAACCAAACAAAGGCTTTAAAAATAAGGAACAAAGTGTAAAATAATAAAATCAAATAAATTAAATGAGAAGATGGAAAGTGGTAATTGTATTATTATATTATATTTTTATTTTTTATTTATTGTTATCTTTTATTGTTATTTTATTATTATATTTTCAGATATTTTAGGTTTTATTTAATAAAACTGGAAAAAATAATTATTTGGTTTACATATTTAATATTTTGCGTGAAAATATAAAAAATAAATAAAAAGAATATCATCGAAATTTGATTATCAAAGTTATCCGTAAGAGACATTTATGAAGTGAGTTACTTCAATACAAAATAACGTAATACAAGACAAAGTACAAAACTACATGTATCGACCAAATCAAAAAAAAAAAAAAATATAAACAAAAAGTTTGATAGAGGTAAAAAAGAACAACCCTTTTTGGGAAAACCCCCCCTTTTCAAAAAGAGAGAGAAAAATAACACTTTTGGAAAGAATGACACTTGACCTAAAAACAATGAAGGTAAAAGTGCATTATTAAGGCAGAAAATATTCATCTTGGTCACTATTCTAGTATTCACATAATGTTTAGGAGTAACTAACTCCCTCATTCACGGGGTTGAGTGTAATATTTCCTCTATTCATGGTATAGTTATTGTTTCTCATCACTCATTGATAAGAGATTGGAACTTATTACAAAAGATGTGAATGCTAAAGAATGAATTAGAAATATATTGTTTAATATTTTTGCTTTGAATTGAATCATGCAACACAATCCCAGTGAAGCTTTTATCATATATTTTCTTAAATCAAATTAATTGTTTTTATTTTGTGAATTTTATTGTTTTCTAGTTTTAGATTAACTTCTCATTCATCAATTGTTTGAAAATTTTTAACCATTATTAGTAAATAAACGTAATTTTTCTTAAGCCACAATAATCTTTGGGAAAACAATACTTAGACTATACACTTTATTACTTGTGCAATTTGGTATACTTGTCAATTTCATAATAGAAAGAATATGACATCTTTGGATACTAGATAAGTATATTGTTGAATTACTTCTTGAATAAGTTCTTCAAAGATAGAAATCTAGATTAAGAGTATCCAGATTTTAAGATACAAATAAAGATGTATTGTTTTATGTTTCTCTTAAAGTATGTAAAATATAATATGGAGGGGCCTTTTATAGGATAAGAAAGCATGTTCAATAAGCTTCCAAAGATTTAAAAAGAGAAGTAAAGTACTAATGGGCCAAAAGACTAAGGTAACCAAAAATCTAGATACATGAAATGAAAATGAGATTGCAACTTCCTTATCATCATGTCATGTGATAGAAAAAACAATTAGGTGTGTGAACTAACTTTAACTAGTATTAGTTGGAGTTAGTCCATGACACTTAGCCACCTTGTCACAAAATATGCTAGAAGCTTTTAGAACTTTCTAACACATTTAAAATAATGTTTCTTATTTTTAAAAGGTATTTATTCTTTAATTCATGTTCTTTATTGAAGTTTCTTGAGTTTATCATCTTATTTTGTAAGGACCACAAGAGGTGCCTTCTTTTTATTTGTTTGAATTCTCTCTATCTATGGTTTCATCACAAACTCTTCAAATATTTAATATCATATCAACATTTTTCTATGTGTACCCACTAACGAGGTAACCACTTCATAATAACAGAAAAAAAAAAAAAAAAAATAAGCTAAACTTA
>Ga0214543_1007929_pt1 | contig 17790 bp, 8 predicted proteins | sample CNSS2metaG_FD_160094 | JGI IMG/M metagenome (GOLD analysis project Ga0214543, IMG submission 160094) | Root nodule microbial communities from cowpea collected in UCLA plant growth center, Los Angeles, California, USA - CNSS2 | ecosystem: Host-associated > Plants > Roots > Nodule | place: USA... | reverse complement strand
TAAATTTTTTTTTTAAATAGATTATATTTTTAAATTTTATATTATAAAAAAAAAAAAAAAAAAAGAGAAAATATAAATGTTTTTTTTTTTTTTTTTTTTTTTTTGCTTTTGAGAAAACTTACAAGCAAAATTATAAATAATTTTGGTGATGTTGATCATTGTATTTCAAGTTTTACTTTAATATATAATATGTAATATATCTAATGAAAATTCATGAAAATAAAAATTTAAATTTAATTGTAAAAACAATACTTTTTTGCCCCTTTTCATTGTTTTTATTGGAAGATTGTTTTGGGTGATTATGGCTTGATACTATGTAGTGGGGTTAGATTAGATTGGTTGTAAGTTCATAAATGGCATTGGTGGAGGCATTAATGGATTAGTGGCCCTTATCAAGAATTAATAATTAAAGTGTAATCAATAAATGTTCATTCATCTATACCATGCCACCATTGGTGGTTCAATCTTTTAGTGTTTAGGTCATTGCCATTGCCAACTCCCAATCTTATCTTAACCATAATTTTATTATTGGAAGAAAAATACACGTAAAGTTTGAAGTGGAGTGATGTTTTCCCCTTACTTTCCCTCCCCAAGTTGCACCGGACTAATGATGAATATATATATATATATATATATATATATATATATATATATAACGAATTAAATGGTAACACTAATGTAAAAGAATTAAATAAATACAAAACGAAAATTAAAAACAAATGGTTAACTGGTTGAATAATGGTATCGGTAAAGTAGAAGAGAGAAAATATCATATCCAGAAAGAAAGGTAAATACACATTTTATTTCAATGTACATATGTTTTAAATATTGGATTTAAATATTCACATAATTATTGGCCATCTTTCTGAATTATGACATGCGGAACTCTAATAATTGAAAATATGTAGTGATATATAAGTTATTTAATTTTTTGATTTTGTTGAGTGAGTGATAACCGTAGCTGAATGTGTATTTTTATTTATGTTGTTTTGGTGAAGTTGCAGGCGAGTTACGGTGGGAGCGATGCCAGCCTTCTCTCCTACGCCATTCATTTTCTGAACATTAGAATTCTGGTCTTAAATCACGTGTACATACATGTTCATATGTGGCTTAGAATAAACAATAAATTTGTCGTTTTATTGTGGGTGGCACTTGTGAATCAAATGGGCTTTAGCACAGTATCACCTCTGCATATTCGTCTTTTTCATATTAATCCTCTTCCTCTATAAGATATCTAATTAATTAGAAGTGTCGAATATGTTTAGGTTATTTGAATAACCCAAGCATAAGTATATAATAATAATATTATTATTTTAAATTCTTACTAATCATTTTTTCTATGTATAACCTCTACCACGTTTGGTTACAACAACTACTTTGTGCTAAGTCAAATAAAAACGAAAATACAATTTGTTTCTTACACACGTGTTGCACCTGTGTGTCGTCCGCTGTATTTTTTAAATATTTAGATTGTATTATAAGTTACTAATATATGAGAAAATAATGAGTAGTATAAAGTACCTGAATATTAGCATAAGAAGTACCTGAATATTAGTAGTAGAAACTACAAATATAATAAAGAAAAAAAAAGCCATGTGACAATATTTTAAAATAACAGTTACTTCTAAGAAACCAGTTAACAATTATGTTCTTGGAAGAGTAAAATGGGAATACAAATTATGTACAAAGTGGTATCCTTTTATATATAAAAGTATAAATTATAAGATTGAAATAAATTTAGACAAGTTTCCTATGTTAGATTAAATACTACCATAACAATATAACTTAGAGTGTTTAGATAGTTACATAATGTGCAAAATCTACAATAAAATAGTTCTTTTTTTCAAAAACCTAAATTAAAAAGAAGCACATTAGGTGATTTTAGTTCTTAGAACAATGATCAATGATGTACCTTGGAGAATGAAGTGGTTTGAGTAGTAGAAATCTATGGTCATTGAGTTGGCAAAATATTTAGAAATGATAAATTTATACAAAGGAAGATGAGTGCATTTGGAGGGATGATGAAAACTAAATTTTCAAAATGGTGTTAAGGGTGGGTTCAAATATGATATGTTGTGAAAAACTAAAGCACTGTTATCTGCTTATTAATAAATTGGCTACAAGAGATGATTTATTTAGTAGGGAAATACCTTTGGAAAGTAGCACATGTGTTCTGGGTGATAATAATGTTTGAAATTATAAGTCATATTTTTTTTAATTGTAAGGTGGCATGATATGAGCTTAATACATGGACATTTTTTTTAAATAAAAAAATTAAATTTTTTTTAAGAAATAAAAATAAATAAATAAAAAATAGATAAGTAAAGAAAATAAGAAATCATAAAATGACATGTGGTAGTTAGTTCACAATCTATTAACTATTTTAATGATGTTAGTGGAAAAGACCAAATTAAATAAAACTAACAAATATAATAACCAAATTAAAAATAAAAAATAAAAAGTATGACCAAATTGAAAATACTGAAAAAATAATACGACCAAATTATTATTTAAGCCAAATATTAAAAACCTTGAACTTACTTTTTATTCCCACTTTGTCTTTTGTCCTCTTACTTCTGAACGAGAGTTGCACCTCCTTCCCTCATTTGTTTGTCCTTTTTTCTTCTTACTTCTCGCTAAACTAAATGGACAAAAAAACTGATCTTATAGCGGCTCTCTCAAGGAAGCTCTTTTTAGAGATGTAAAAATGGCTTTCAACCCGTCAGCCAACCCAGCTTACCATGGATTCGAGCTAGGTTGGGTTGAGAAAAATTCAGTTTTTTCAAATATGGATTGAACTGAACCTGACTCACTTAGTCCACGGAGGTTCGAGCCGAGTTGAAGGTGAGTTTACCCACTTAACCCACAAATATTTTTTTTTTATAATTTTTTTGTTATAATTATTTACTACTTTTAATTATATAGGTTCACAATTTCATATTTTTAAATGTTAGAATTTTGCTCAATAATATTTGAATGTTTAATTAATTTCTTGGTTAAATTACTCTTTTGGTCCTTCTATTTGTCATGAAATTTCAGTTTGGTCCTCAAGTTTTTCGTTATCTCAATTTAATCATCATTTTCTTAAAATGATTCAATTTGGTCATCACTGATAACTTTGACTAGATGGTGTTAAAGTCAACGCCACATGTTAATTTCTGTTTTTATTTTTTTATTTTTTTAATATTTTTTAAATTTTTTTAAATTTTTTTAAAATTATTAAATTTTTTTAACTTTGACGCGTGTCACTTTACAGTTGTACAATGTGTCAAAGTGACTCAATTTGGTCCCTATATTTGTTTTTAGTTTCAATTTAGTCCCAATTTTTGTAAAAATGAAACAATATTGTCCTTCCTTAAATTGACACTAAATTTACTTTTTTATAAATTTTATGGTGATATTCTTACTAAAATTAATGTTTTTATTAAATATTTCTATAAATATTTTAAATTAACTTTAAATTTTACATCAAACATTAGACTTTGATTTTGTTTTGAACTTGAAATTTAGTTCCTAAACTTATGTGTAACAAGTTATTTGATTTTTAATTTTTACTAAGTTTGTATAATATGATACACTTGATGCCTTTATATATGATGACAAAATTGTTAACTTTTGAAATTAAGTTTGGGGTTTAACTTTGTTTAATAATAAAACTAAAAAAAACTTATTTAAAAATATTTCTACAAATATTTAATAAAAACGTCAATTTTATTAAGAATATCATCATAAGTTGTATACAAAGATTAAATTGAGTCTCAATCTAAAGAGGGACAATATTGCTTCATTTTTACAAAAATTGGGACTAAATTGAAACTAAAAACAAATATAGGGACCAAATTGAGTCACTTTGACACGTGGCACAACTGTGAAGTGACACGTGTCAAAAATAAAAAAAATTATAAAAATTATAAAAAATATTTAAAAAAATATTTAAAAAATTCAAAAAAATCAGAAATTGACACGTGGCGTTGATTTTAATACCGTCTGGTCAAAGTTAACGGTGAGGACCAAATTGAGACAACAAAAAACTTGAAGACCAAACTGAAATTTCATGACAAATAGAGGGATCAAAAGAGTAATTTAACCTAATTTCTTTGTCAAGTTATACATGTTAATACTTTAATATTTAACTATTATTTTTATAATAATATTTCGATAATTAGGTAAACACTTTGATTTTACTATTATAAAAAAAAGTTAATTAACTCTCATTATAATGCAATAAATATATAAAGTAAATTGCAAAAAAAAAAATGTAAGTGAGTCAATTCACCAATCCGTACTGAGTCGAGTCGAATTGCAAAATTTCTAACTTACCAAAAAGTGAATCTAGTTAAATTAAACTTTTTTAGCTCAACAAGTGGTGAACCAATATGCATAAACCGAATTTACTTACTTTTACAACCCTACGTTTTTGAATTATGTGAATAAGGGCGAATCAATTTTCTTTACGTTAGTGAATATCGTGCTACAATAATGTTTTGTTTTGATATTCTCTATTTTGTTTTGTATTCTGTTTTGCATTCTCTTGGAAGTATGTTTTTATTTATTTTGATTGAGGTTGCTTTAACACAATCGGCATAGGGTATTGATACCTGTTGGTCCTAATCAGTTCACTAGAATGGTTGGAGTAACCGGAGCTTCTAATATCCATTGAAGCTGATGTTGGTTGTTGGTTAGGCTCAACTTGAATTATTGGGCTTATCCATTTGATGGAGGAGGAGGAAGATGATTGTGGAGGAGGATAGAAGTGAAGAAGAAGAAATGTGGGGGTGGGAGAGGAAGACAAGATATCTTCTAGAATACTTATTCTGGAATATAATTTTTTTAAATGAATTCTGGATCGTGTAATATAAAAATACCTTCCGAACACTTAATCCAAAAAATATTAAAAAAATAAGAGGTGGAATGGTCATTTTACGAAAATATTCCACCGCAATTAACACTATTTTTTGTAGTGTCACTTTTACTTATTATTATAATTTTAATGAGTTGTTTGGACATTAAACGTTTTATGAGGGTGCAAGAAATAAAAAAGAAGGTACATGAAGAAATAGCCTACTACTCAATTGTTTAACATTGGTTTACTGTCTTTACATACGGACTAAAGGCTTTTTCACCCATAAGGAGTAATTTGGTATTTAAATTACAAAAATGGTATAACTTTTTAAAATAACTCCGACGTTAGGTAACTTCACACAGCTTCATAACAAAGAAGTCGTTCTAATCTGACATGATTTTGGTGGAATTACTTGAAGTTGTGCCAACCGTAACTTTTGTGTATGACATAAAATTGTTGCATGTTGAGACGATTTTGTTTAAACATAATATTTTTTATTTGTAAAAGCAAAGTCGTGTTAGGTTGGTACACATTCAGTGTTATTTTGGATTGTACTAAAGTCATGATAGGACTGCACAACTTTCATGTTGTTTTGAATTGTTTTTACCTTTTATTGATGATATTCGGTATAAAAGTTTCTTATTATTTTGAAGGAAAAACATTTGACACAATTTGATAAACATTTGGCATTCATATAGAGATAAAATAAATATAAAAAAAGGAAAAAATATGTTTTTAGTCTCTCAAGTTTGACCTAAATTTGAAAATGGTCCCTAATCGAAACTTTGTCATTGTTTGGTTCCTCTATTTTCAAAATTATTGTTTTTAGTTCCTATTTTTGGACGGCGTTAAAAATAACAAATGATGTGCCACATGTTATTTAATTTTTTATATAAAAAATAAAACTAGCTTTTTTACAAAAACTAGAAAAGATATGTTGTTGGTCCCTGAAGTTTGAACTTAATTTGAAAATAATCCCTAGTTGAAACTTGGTCATTGTTTAGTCTCTACACATGCAAAATCATTGTTAAAATATAATAATACTACTATTAATAATAATAACATTATATAATAATAATATTATATAATTGTTAATAATAATATTATCATATATTAATAATAATTAATAATATTAATAATACTATTAATAATTATATATCAGTACTATAATTATATTATTAATAATATTAATATTATTACATATAATCTTATTAATTACTAATATTACTAATATTAAAAAAATATTAATAAAAAATAATAATAATAATAATATTATTAATAATATATTACTAATATATTATTATTATATAATTATTATTAATTTTAATATTAATAATAGTTATAATATTATTATTTATTTAATATTATTAATAATTATATATAATAATAATTATATATTATTATTGTATAATATTATTATTATTAGTATAGTATTATTATTATTATATAGTTATTATTCAATGTGTAGGGATTAAACAGTGACCAAGTTTTAACCAGGGACCATTTCTAAATTAAGTTCAAACTTTAGGGACTAAAAACATATTTTTTCAAGATTTTGTTAAAAGCGTCGGCTAGGCCGATGCTAGTTTTATTTTTTATATAAAAATTAAATAACACGTGTAACGCCGTCCAAAAATAAGAACTAAAAATAATGATTTTGAAAGTACAAAGACCAAACAATGACCAAGTTTCGACTATGGACCATTTCCAAATTTGGGTCAAACTTAAGGGACCAAAAACATATTTTTCCCTAAAAAGAAAGTAAATTTTTTATTTGTAAAGAAAAAATGAAGTGAAAAGAAGTGAAAGATAGTGTCAAATAGGCATTAAAAAATTTTGGGATTAAAATATCGTTGTCTAATTTTGAATAAGCATCCATTATGTCTAGGTGGTAGTTGAATATGTTGTAAGCAATACCATGTTGTTTAGTACAAGTGTTAGAAAGAAAATATGAGCAAAGGTATGCATTCCGGCAATAGGATGAGGTATATACAGACTGCAAATATTGTATTACTTATGTGAAATCCAAAAGTATTCGCAAAATCAAACAAAAGAAAAATTTCTTGTAAAAAAATAATTGTCAAGTTTTCACTAGAAAATTATTTTTTGAACAACCTTTAAATTACTATACTTTTTGGTTACTAAAACAATAAGAAATCAACACTGAAATAAAGTAATAATAAAACACTTAATCATAAATTAGAAACAAATCCTAGACTACTTTTAGTATAATTAAAAGTAACATTGAAATTGTGTAAATGATATAATTATGATGAGAATGAGACACTAAGGTAATAATCTCTTTAAATAAAACACAAAAAAAATTAATATGCTTTGCCACTTCAAGATTATCTCTATAGATACTCAACATAAGTGTTATTGTTCAATATGTAATTTTTATGATAAATACTCAACAGAAGTGTTACTGCTCAATATGTAATTTTTATGACAAAAAGTTACAAATATTTTCATATAACTTTTTATAAATAAAAGTTGAACATGAACAAAACTCCACGTCGAACTTTGGTGCACAATATACACCCAAAAGACCTATTATTACTCCATATGAAACTTTTGGTGAACATCTTCGACACTTAAGACCCACCAACTTTACTTTTAATAATAAAATATCGCTTATACTTAAATAAAGACTAGACAATGTAATGATACACATAAATTGTGTAGACACACCTTAAGTCAATTCCAACAAAATCGTTTCATACTAGAATATGACTTTTTTTTTGTTATGAAATCGTTATAGGATGTCAAAATTATTTAGAAAGATACACTATTTTCAAAATTTCAAATCCAAATTATCCAGGTTTGTAAAAAAACGGATTCGAAGGTTGAATATTGTGAGAAAATTTGTAGCTAGATTCCTGAGAATTTCATGCAGTCCCATCAAACTTTTTGGCTTTTGCACGAAAAAATAGAAAGTATTTGGGTTGGTTTGTTTGGACAAACATGGTTGGTGTTCTTCAATCCTCAAATCCATATAAATACGTTACTTTTTCACTCTACAAAATTTAACGAAATCAAAATAGAAATTAAAGGATCCATGTAGCAACAAAGAGGAAATGATAAGAGCTAAACATGTATAAGGAGATCAACAACAATTTACATCAAGCAAGTCCTCCTTCCATTGCGGTGAATGTATCATAAAGAGGTTGATTCATCGTCTCTGGAAGATAAAACGCAAACATTCCTCCCAATATTCCACATGCTGCAAACGCCGCAAACGGCAGCCCGCCGCCCAAAACCACCACAAACGGCGCCAGTATTGCTCCCATTTGCGCTGCCTGCGTGGTGCATCCAAGGGCTGCGTTCCTCACCACAGTCGGAAACAGCTCCGCCGTGTAAATAAACAATAAATTATAAGTCCCGGCCATCCCAAATATCCCCACAATACCACACACCATTCTCACCACCTTCCACGCTCCGACGTTGCCAACCAAACTCCCTATCAAACAAAACAACCCGCTGAACCACATTGTCGCCACCGTCAATGGCTTTCGTCCAAACCTGTCCAAAAGCACCGCCGTTATGGTAAACGCCGGCATCTCAGCCACGGAGTTCAACATCACGTTCAGGTAAAGGTTGGTTTCGAGGTTCACAACATTTAAACTAAGTCCGTAGTAGACAACGGAGGTTAAGAAGTTAAGAGCCACCGCTAAGAACAACCGCACACGAGTGATGGGAGAACGAATTACGTCTACGATGGATCCCACCAGCGCGCCTTTGTTTTCCAAGTTTTCATTTTTGTATGCCATCAGGGTTATATCATGACCTGAATCTTGGGTTTTTTTGGACGGTGCTTCATCGTCGAGAGCAAGGAAAACACCATCGGGAAGGTGCTTCCCGTTGGAAGAAGCAATGGCGGACATGAGCTTCATGGCTTCGGTTACTTTCCCGCGAACAAGGTACCATCTTGGGGACTCAGAAATAAAGGGTAGGACAAGGATGATGTAGAGGAAGGAGGGGATGGAGGAAGCTATGTAGAGATAGCGCCATGATTGGAAGATGTAAGCGATTCCAGAGAGAACTGCAATGCCGCCGGAGAAGAGGTAGAAGGTGGACATGCCCGCCATACCGCGCTTCGTCGGGCCGATTGGTTCGGTGGCGAGGACGAAGGCAGTGAGGCCAACGCCGCCGCTGCTGAAGCCGGTGAGGAGGCGGAGGAGTGCATAGATCCAGTAGTTAGGGGACAGTGCTGTTAAGCAGCCAAAGAGAGTGTTAAGGGCGCAAACCACTGTTAGAGAGCCTTTTCTTCCCAGGGAAGAGTCTGAGAGGTGGCCAAATATTCCAGCACCTGAAATGAAAATTCACTGTCAATATTGTTTTTGTTTTGTGCCAAGAAAATTAAAAGTATATTTTTTAATTCAAATATTCATATTATTAAATTATTTAATATAAAATTATTTTAAAAAGCAAAACCAACTATTTTTCCAAATCAATATAAAATTATTCAAAAAGTATATCCAAAATAAAAAGATACTTCAAAAAGTAAAAACTATTAAAAAAATCTAAGCATTTTTATTTTAGGAAAAATACATCTTTACAACTCTTAAAGAGCCAACTAATTGAGTACTCATTTTATTAAAAATAATTATAACAAATAATAATTATTGTTAAGGGACCGTCTTTTAAAAGGAGTTGTAACTTGTAAGTATACTCCTTTTTACTTGATTTGAGTTTAACAAGTTGTACGTGAGTGATATTAATCATAGCTGTTTTTATTATACAACTCAAACTCTAGTGATGGAGGTGCCACTAAAAAAAGCTTATATACGGTCAACCATAAATAACACCACAAAACTTAATACTATAATTGTCGTTTATTAATTACAATTGAACTTTCATTTCTTATAATACACTAAAACAAATGAATTAAAAGATTTAGTGTTTTAGCCGTGTAAAACTCTAACTTTAAATAAATAAACTATGCGAGTTTTATGTCAAATAATAACAGACACACTGATTACATAGATAATATATAGGGAGACGCATTTTTTTTTTTTTGACATACTCTGGCGTACACCATATATAGATTATTTTTCTACCGTGGTTAATAACACCTAGTAAAACAAATCCCGATCACATCGTTCAGGTTTTCCTGATTTTCCGCAAATTTTCAATTATATATGTTCAGGTAATCTTCAAAATTTGTCATATGTACGTTTGTAGTGTATATATTATATATTTTGTAGCCCTACAACTACATTGTCTTTAACTTTATTGAAAATTTCTTTTAGAATAATATTATAGTAGACATTTATGGACACACATATGATGGAGCCTACTCCTCTCTACTTATAACATGGCCTAACAGTAGCTTTATTGAATTTTCGTTACATCTAAAGAAGTGCGTGCATTAAAAAGGGACTTTTTGCAATCAATACAACTTATAAAAAATTACAAATGTATGTAACGAAAGTGACATGTGAAAAAGAAATAAAGGAAGCCAAACAAAAGGAAGGCACATGCATAAAATAAGTAGTTTTGGCAAAGAGATAGCTTAAAAGTTGTCATCCACTTGTCCTTTGAAATTATGTAAATATTCAAAAGGGTGAGTTCTCAATCAAATCAACAAACTAGAAAAAGAATACTAAAGTGCAATGCACCTAAGTGGGTAAAGGACAAAAAAGAAAGGTGTGCTTAAGTCCGTTTATCATTTACACTTTTTTTCCCTTTCCCTCAAACTCAACCCAACACAACTTTTAATTTCTTTGTTTAAGTCACTTCTAACCGAATTTTTAATATTTTCCTAATATTCGTCTTCACGCCCATCTCGTTTTGGGTTTATACTTTACGTAACTATTATATTATTCAAACGCTACAAATTAAACAAATGCCCTTTCCAAACCCAAACAATTACAACCACGAGTCCACAAAACAACCTAAAGATCAGACATCATATGTCATCCTCGAAATTCGTCAACCATTCACAGCTTATTCTGTATTGTTTTTATTATAAAAGTTCAGAAGCTGGTCCACGACAAAAGCTATAAATTGTGAGGCACTGCTGAACAAAACGTCACAGCAGAACATTTGTGGAAAATTTCTACATTTTTCAGTAAATTAATAAAATAGAACAAAATACTATCCCACAATTTTCCTTACCCACATCCTCTAACTTTTTTTAAAGCCGAATGTTTTAACTCCATGATGATTTGTCTGTAGCTTTTATAAGGATAAAAGCATATTCTTATATACTCCCTATATTAGAATATATAGATATATATAAATGTTAGTTTTCATTCTTATAACAAATTTAATATATTTTTCTTGTTGTATTTGACATAAGATATTTTCAAAACTAAAACTAATATTTTGCAAGTGTGTTAGAAATTTTAAAATATATTTTATCTCGTGAAAATTGTCTTTAAAATATATTTTATCTTGTACAAGAGTTTGTTTACTATTGCATTAATTTTTTTATAATCAACAATTTTATAATTACTAAACGATCATCAATCAGTTAAGATTGCGCGGATCACAAAAAATTATAATGAAGAATCTAGAAGGAGAAAAGAACTGACCAATCATGCATCCAGTGAAGAACACGGCCTGAACCAATCCAACCTTGAACTTATCGTCGCAAATCAGACCCCATTCCGACACGGTGGAGTCGTGGCGGCCACCAACCCACTCCCACGCATCTGGCGCAAGGCCACATACGCCGCCAGCTGCCCCACTGTTGCAATTGGTGCCGGAGACGCACCTCCAGTCTGGTTCGCGGTCGGCGAAGATCATTATCATGGTGTGGAAGGCCTCGAGCGCCCAGGCAAGGCTGGTGAGGATGAAGTGTTGGAGCTGCCACCGCCCGAACTCACCACAGTACTTCTGCAGCATGTCATCGATGCAGAGCTTCTCCACCGCCGGTTTCTTGACCTCCGCCTGCAGCAACGGCGAGCGGAGGTTTTCGTAGTCAGAGGGCAGAGTGGCGGCCATTACAAACTCAACACTTTTTTGCGTTCCTTGTGTTTGTTGAATGGCCTTCCGTTACTCCGCAGACGCCAATGATAATATAGGATGAGAAATCACGTGGTCAGTGTGCAACTACATCATTTGATGTACACGAGATAACATGTATGTTTATTTTATTTTATTTATATAAAATATTAAAATTATTATTATTTTAATTATAAAGATAAATATAAATTATTTTTATAATTTTTATTTATTTTTGCAATGTTTTTATATTATAAATAGTTATTTTAACTTATAAAAGTGGTTAAATTTAAAAAAAATATTAAATAAAAAATCATCTAAAACATTAACAAGGTAATTCTTTTACTTTAAAAGATATATTTACTTAAAAATAAAATTAGAAAAATAATTATTTTAAAAAAGAGTACTTTTATATAATACCACTTAAAATATATGTATCTTCACCTGAGATAAAAAGTAAAATTATTTTGCTAACTTTTATTAAAACAATAAAATATTGTTAAATTATAAAAAAATGCATTTTTAGAAAATAATTATGAAAACTAATTGTAAAATTTAAAAGGATAAAATAATTAATAAAATAGTTTACATTGATAAACAATTTTATTCCATTATATTAATACACTTGGTTAATGAAGCTAATTATATTTAATAATAATTAATTTTGGTTTTTTTTTTTTATCACAAATTGTTTTTTTTTTCCTACAGAACCTCTCATCTTTCTTTCAAATCATTCAAAATAATCTTATACATTTTAAATATCTTAAATGTTAGCAGAGATTAAAGATACATGAGTCACATATAAGTGTATTTACATTTTTTTATAAAAAATAAATTATAATTATATAAATAATTGTCAAAATAAATAATTTTTACAATTTTAATATTTATTTTATAAATAATTTTTATTATAAATAATTATTTTAGTTTTAAAACAGTAGTTAAATTTTGAAAAAAAGTCAAATTAAAAAATAAAGCGATTGAATTTTAAAAATATCACTAAAAGAATGAAATGGTTATTATTGAAATTTTCAGAAATAGTTACTCTTTTAAAAAATAAAATTAAGAAAAAATAAAATAAATAAATATATATATATATATATATATATATATATATATATATATATATATATATATATAATTTTTCTATTCTAAACATCATTATAAATCTTAAAATCTAAACTATGTTTACGTTAATTAATTATTTGTTATTATATAAAAATTTATTAAAATAAAAAAAAAATATGTGAATCAAAATATGAAAACTTGCATCAAACTTAAGATAAAAAGATTACACTCTATAAAATATAAATAAGCAAATTATATTAGAAAAAAATAAAAATAAATGTATATATTAACATTGAACTATTTTTTATTTTTTCATAAAATAAAAATTAAGTAACTTTTTAAAACAATTATTTCTTTATGAAAAACATGAATTTTTTTTAATTTTATATAAATTAATTTTAATTTAAAATGTATCTCGTTTTTCTTGTTTTTCCTTCTTTTAATATGATAACACTTCTAGTTAAATATGCCAGTATATTAGTTAAAACCTATGACAATGATTTCATAATGTTGCTTATTTTTATTTGCTTTAGCATTTTTTTAAAAAACTTAGTTGTTTAAATTAAAAAATTATTGTTGGAACTGATTTATATAGGAATAAGTTGACGTGGATAACCATGTTTTCTATATTTAAAATCTTATTATGTATGGAATAATTGTGTACAAGAAAATTAATATAAGATGATCATTAAGCTAAAGGTAATTTATCCTTACAACTTTAATATAACTGTAACTTCACATGATGAAGTACCATTGAAGAAGATTACATATAAACATATAATAAAGCGAAGAAAACAAACAAACAGGAAAAAAAAGAAAAGGTGCAGATTGTGGGTCATGAAGACTACGGTTGGTTGGCCAAGTTACTGTCACATCCACAGGAAAAGATAGACACTGGATATGTCATAACACGTGGAACACAAGTCAAGCGTTATCTGTACCACAATTTTTATTTTTCTTGAAGAATATTCCAGTAGGATAACATTACTGTAACCAAAATTATTAAGAAATGTTTGATTTAGATAAAAGGTAAATAATTTTTTAAACAATTAAATTTTAATAATTTTTTTATAATCTGAAATAATATTTTTAATTTTTTACTTTTTATATTTTTTAATCATTAAAAAGATACTGTATCAAATTATAAGAAAAATTGTCAAAAAATTATTATTTTACAAAAATATAAAAGAAAAAAAATGCACCTTACATATTCTTCCTTATGTACCTTTAAGTTCTAAAAGTTGTTTTTAGAAAAAATAGTAGCTATAATGAAGTTTTTAGATTAGTAAAATGTTATAAAATTTTATATTGCTTTTTTTTACACTGCACTACAATGTATATTTATATAAACTAATTAAATATTAATAGAAAGTAAAAGTTTAAATATCAAAAGAATAGTAATTATTATTATTATTTTACATTATCATATCATATCGATGTTTCTTCGTATGCCAAGTAAAAGGAATTGTGTTTTGATTAAAAGCTAAACTTTTTTTTAGTGGTAAACAATCAAATAATTGGTATCAACCATAAAGTTATGAATTGGATTCCCAACTAAATAATTGTTAAGTGAAAAATCGTTGTAAAGAGCATTATTATTGCATGAAAAAGAGTAATGGACCACGTTATAATCAAATCAAGAGAGAGCAATAGACCATATCATAACATAATCGTAACACTTTGTTATACTAAGTGGTGTCACTTTGTTATAGTAAGAATTGCTCATCAAACAAAAGAAGAAAAAAATTGCTTCTAATAAGATAATAATTATAAAAACAAAAAAGTTTCTAATTTTATTCTTGACCAAAATTTAGTTATTAAAATAAATTAATAGTAACTAAAATAGATGTTTCTAACTACATCTAGGTAGTAAAAGAATTGTTTCTAAATAATTAAATACTTTGTATGACCATTCATTATTATAAATATAGTCTCTAATTATAATATAAGTTTTGATTGAACAAGAATTTGATTTTCTTTAAAGAACAACAAATTACAAAAATAAATAATTTATATTAAATATTAATTTAAATTTTATTATTGATTAATATAATGTAATTAAATATTAATTTTTATTTAAATATAAAAATAGGAAGCAGCAAATTGTAAAACTAATAATTTAGTTAATTATAATTTTTATTAAATATTAATCTAAAGTTTATTATCTTGTTAATTAAATCTTAATTTTTATTTTTTAAACAAAAATTTGTTAAATTTGTTGCAAATCAATAAAACTTAATGTTATTAGTCATATAATTTAAATAAAAAAATGTTAAAGAAAAAAAAATTGGAGAAAAACAACATATAGATAAATACATGTTTATGTGAAAAAAGAAATTTCATGTTTGTGAATTTAGCGACTAAACATTCTACGTTGCTAATTTAAATTAGTGGTTAAAACATTACCATTAGTGATCAAACATTTTGGATGAGTCTAATACAATATTTAATGTTATGGCTAATTCGATATTAATGAGTTGCAAATTTGATAACTAAAACATTATATCTGATTATCAAAAGATTTCGATCATTAATTATTTTATCAAACGTATTTGGCCACTTACAAATTTTAAATGACTAATATAATATTATTTTAATATTATTTTGGTTATTAATTCGATGTTTAATATTTATTAATTCGATGTTTAATATTTAATGACAAATAATTTGTGATCACTGCAACTAATTATCACTGTATGTTGTTTCGAGATTAATAATCGAAGACTATTCTATCCTGTGGATGTTACTACTACCAAATATTTTTGGTGGGTAAATTGCAATTTTGATTTCAATTTTGAGTAATGTCTTTTTTAATTAGCATTCACAATTAAAACGTCTTTCTTAATTAGCATTCACAATTAAAACGGAAGATTCTATTGTCGTTTTATTTGTTTTCTATCTGTTTTCATTTTTTTTCTAATTTATTATTCATGATTTCTGGTGTTTATCTTCATAATTGACAATTGGAAAAGACAGTGTAAAAACCATTTGTCGTTTAAGAAAGTTTAAATTTTAAGCATAGTTTGCGAAAACTTATTCTCAATTTAAAAATCATTATCTTTTACTTTAGTGTCAAATCTGACTAAATAAATATTGTATTTAAGATTTCTGTTCAGGATGTTAAAGTAATAATACTATAAAAAGGAACAGATTATAATTTTGTTCTGATTATTAGTTTGGGGACAAAGTAACCTGGAAGGAAGAAAACAAAAATCAATTAATGTCTTTTATGATATGACATGATTTGATTTGGTTAGTTTTAAGAGTTGGTCTGAGTTGTATACAAGTAGATGGGGGAAGAAAGAGAAATAATAAACTAAAGTTTAAGTTATGGTAATTTATTGTTCTTAAAAAGAAAAATCTATAACTTACTAAACATAGTTTAACTTGTATAAAAATAAATTAAGTTACTCTCACAATGTCCTATTTAACGCATATATAAATTTATATTTTCTTTGAATATTTTTCATTAAAATAATTTGTTCTTTGTAAACTACCATATCTTATAAAAGATACTAAACTTATTACGTCATGAAGAGATGTTCCTATAGAAAAAAATTAGATATTTTATCCTAAAATTATATATAAACCTTTTACATTATTAATAAATTCTTAATTATTGATATTATTAATAAATATTTAAATGCAGAGAGTTGTTGATCTTATCCACTTAGTATCTTACAGTACAAAGTTGTCATGTGAATCTGAGTTAGTACTTTATTTGAATGCTTTTGTACAAAAATGTAAATGAGTTGGGTGAAAAGTGGTTGTGGGGGAAGTCACTCTCGGTACTTGTAATTCTAGGACGAAGTTTGTTCTTTTTAATGCTTACAGACTACAAAAATTGAGTTATTTATATGTGGGTGGAAAGTAAGATAAAAATGATTAAATTTGTTTAAGTAATTTAATTAATATAATAATATAACTATTTGTATACAAATATATATATTTTTAAAAAATTGTAAAACAATTTTTTAAGATAATTTTATGTAAAAGATCACTTTTTTTGAAAAACAATTAGCTAAAAAATTATTACAAAGCCTTAATAAAAAAAAATCCACATTTTTGTTGCACATAGGTGGGGTATAAGAACAATGAACCAAAAGGAGATGTAATGAAAGAGCATATTCATGAACAAATTGTCAAGCCATGATACTTTTTAATGTGATTAAGGAAGGATTGTGGATAATTTTTAAGTTGGTAAAAAATCACATCCATGACTTTATGGCACCGAAGCAAAAACATTTATTAGATTTTGAGATAAGTATATCAAATTTTGAAGGAGATCTCATAAAATTCATGTTAGTAAGAAAGTTACAAATATTTGAAATTATTTGAGCAATGAGGCTGAGAGATTTGATAAATTACTTGAGCGAAGTTTATATTGAAAAATTGAAAATTGTTTAACCACACTTTTTCACAAAAAAAAAAATAACTTTAAAAGTAAAAAAGTAAAGAAATATAAGATCATTAATTATAGGTTAAATCATTCCAAAGGTCCCTATTTTTGTAGCAAAATCTCAAGTAGGTCCCTCCATTTTTATTTGACTCAATTGAGTCTCTATTTTTGAAAATTTGATGCAATTGGTTCCTTTCCGTTAGTTGACCAGTAACGGTGTTAATTATGTGCCACGTGTCAGCACGTGGTTTTTTGACTTTTTTTAATTTTTTTTAATTTTTTTTAAAAAAATTAAAATTGCCAGGTGTCAATCTGACATTGTGCCACGTGGCAGAGACAGTGTGATGTGGCAGTGGCAGTGCCACGTGTCAATATTGGATGTGAAAAGTCTCAATATAGTATCTGTATTTATTATTTTGTCTCAATTTGGTCCCAATTTTTTTAAAACTGAATCAATTTTATCCCTATATCAGATTTAATTTTTATATAAATTTACAATGGTATTTTTATTATAATTGATATTTTTAAC
>Ga0214543_1007928_pt1 | contig 17793 bp, 9 predicted proteins | sample CNSS2metaG_FD_160094 | JGI IMG/M metagenome (GOLD analysis project Ga0214543, IMG submission 160094) | Root nodule microbial communities from cowpea collected in UCLA plant growth center, Los Angeles, California, USA - CNSS2 | ecosystem: Host-associated > Plants > Roots > Nodule | place: USA... | reverse complement strand
TGCTCATTATTCACCTCCACACTCCCTTCATACAAATTATGATCACCATGGTCCAAACTGATCTGGACATCAACAAGTCCCTCACCCTCTTGTTGAACTCCTTCCTCACCCCTAACGTGAGATTGCACCTCACAATCACTTAAACCATCACCCCCAATCTGCACTTCAACCTGAACCTCATGAACCTCCTCCTCAACCTCCATATTAACCTTCTCATGAACTTCCTGATGAACCTCCTCACGAACCTCCTCATGACCCTCCTCATAAACCTCCTCATTAACCTCCTCCTCAACCTCATTTTCAACCTCCTTTTCAACCTCCTTTTGGACCTCCTCCTCAACCTGTTGTACCTCCTTCTCAACCTCCTGTACCTCCTTCTCAACCTCTTGTACCTCCGCATTTATGTGACTGCCCTCCCCACTCTCTAACTCAGCCCCACAAAGCAAACCTTGTTCATCCTCTAAGTCGTTTTCCACAACTTCTGCTTCAGATATACCATGGACAACAAACATATGAACCTGGCCATATTGTTTCGCAATGTGCATCATATTTATTGCACTTTTGTCATCCTCCAACTTATACATGGCATTCTCTATTGCATACCATAACTCCTTAATATTAACATATCCCATTTCCCTGATTTCTCCTACCACCTCAAAATAACTCCACGTGTCTGGGTCACAACCCCAAACATTGGTTTCCCTACCTATGTAATTAATAGGACCAAACTGTTTAAAAATTCCACCATGGCGGACCACAACTTCGAAAGTCTCATCACACATTACAAACCACTTTTTCAAACAAGTGATATCTGGCAGATATAAAAAACATTTGTAAGCAAGGTCCACAAACACATTTAATATGGCATAAAACATTTGAAACAACACACACAAGGTCCACGAACAAAAAAGGGACCACAACTTTCAAACAAACCGCACCGACACCGACAAAGCACGCACACAACCCCAATCCACTGACAAAGATGTTCAGGACAAACGAGTGGGACACTACAACGAAAATCAGAATGTCATACAATAGCAGACAATGACAACACAATAGCACAATAAAACAAACAAAACCGCTTTCGAAACCAACACCAAGCCAATCGCAAACGACCAAAAACAAACTCGCAAACCAGCAAAAACCAAAAACCAAAAATGAAATCGAAATCGCCAACGCAATAGAAAGCCTAACCTGGTAGCGATATGTGCGATGAATTCACGATGACCCCGTAGCAATTGCGATTAAAATTCCTTTTCAATCTTTTCCCCAAATTCGAGCGCAGTAACCTAAATTGCCAATTCCCTCAGCACAAACCTTAAGATGGGTTAAGCCCTTCTACTTGCATTTATCGCGCTGCAATTTATGTTTTATTTTACTTTCTTTTTTTTTTCCTCTTAATTGAACGCTTAGTGTGATTAACCCCCTAATTAACCATCTCATTATAAAGCAAAAACTGACATGTAAGTTTAGTATTTCGACACGTAGCAAGGAAAAGCCAACTGTACAGTGAAACGTTATCAATTTAAACGGCATTACCCAATTAGGACCTAATTGAATCAAATTGACCAAATTTAGGACCTGTTTGAGCACCCCGCGAAAATTGAGACCTAATTCAAAAAAGTTGACAAAAATTGGAACCAAAAAGATATTTTAACCTATATATTTCAATATAATCTAGGTTAAACCAACTCAAACGGTTCAACATGTAACCTATTAACCCATCCACCACATCACTAACCGAGCCCAATTTCATAATAGCCATAAATGGGCCTACACACATTGGGTCCAACTCAGGCTTTTACTTCCCGCACTCTAACAATTTATTCAAGCACCCCCTCAAGCTCTTGACATTGTCTCCGGAAAACTGTCTTGGGGATTATGTATTTCAGAAGCTTTCTGGAACAAAATTTTTGGAACAGAATTTCCAAAAAGAAAATTTTAAAGTATGATTTTCGAAAGATATGAAATGTATTCCAGAATAAAATTTCCGTAATAAATTTTTTTATAAATATATTTTTGGAACTCGTAAAATTCCTTTTTCCATAACGAGTGTTTTTGAAATTTGAATTCAGTTTCTCTGCCATGTATTTAAAATATACCTATGAACTCTACATTTAAAATTTTAAGATACATTAAAAATATTTTTATATATTAAAATAAATCAACAAAAAATCTGAACTCGTGTTTTAAAATATCTATACAAAAAATGTGATTCAGGAAGATATTTTTAAAATATAAGAAACACATTTGAAAAAAAAAAACTTTTCAGAAAGAGTTTTTTTTCTTTTTTTCTGCATTTTTCCTCTTGTTTTCTTTTTCATATTTAACGTTCTCCATCTTTTCTTCTTTCCGTGCAGCGGCAGTGCGGCGTTTAAGGAAGTGGTGACAACGGTGGTGTGATGTGTGCAATGATAAAGGATGTAGGAATCTTTTCCTAATATTATGGGAGTGTATTTAGTAATAATGAGGGTGCAGGAAGCAATGAGTTCTAATTCAAAGAATCACAAGGTCGGATAAAGGCCCAAGCGTAATAACAGTAATTGTGTTTGTAGGTAAGAGAATCATAAAATTTGAAAAATTCAATTTTTAAAAGTGTAGTTGGTTGGTTATACACATTCCTGAAAAAACACTTAGCAAAAATACATGTATTATCGGACAGTATCGTGTGTTCGCATTTTCTTGATTTTTATAAAAAAAATGAATTAAGGTGAATAAAAAATATATAACTAATTTTTAAAATAGTTATTAAATGTAAAATTTGAAAAAATAAGATATGTATATAAAAGAAGTTTTCAAATTAACGGTTAAAGATAAAATATGTTCTTAAAATAACGGTTACGAGTAAACTATTTATAAAATAATTAATTTTAAAAATAATAATTAAGGGTAAAATTAAAATTTTAAAATGTAGAAATGGCAATACAGGCTGACCCAGCCCGTTTAGACCCGGTCCGCATTAGGCTCGCAAGTTGCGGGCCGGACAAAAGCGTCCCGCACATAATTCGCGGGCTGGAACACACGGTCCGCCCCGTAGACCTGTTGGCCCGCGAGCCTGCGGATTAGCCTGCATACATCGCTGCCATATCCCTCAATTTTGCAAAACCCCGTCAGCCACAAATTTGAATCCCCATATTGGAAGAAAAACCCTGCTCCAGCAAAACCCCCCTCAATTTACTGTCAATCGGAAAGAAAAAGATGCAATGATGTCTGGAAATCGCGAGTTACAGTCCAGATGCAAGGGAAAGAAAGAGATGAAGGCGGCATCGTCGTCACCAGTGCGCGTGCGATGGAGGCAGCAATCTCGTGATGGAGGCAGCAGGGAGAGAAGAGAAACAGATCCAGATGCGAGGAAAAGAAAGAGATGGAGGCAACAGCGTCGTCACCGGTGCACGTGCGATGGAGGCAGCAACCTCGTCACGGCGGTGCGATGGAGGCAGCAGGGAGAGAAGAGAGAAGAAAAACCACTGCGACTCTGCGACGATGGAGGCAGCAAGAGAGAAGAAATTTGACGCAATCTGGTGACGTGATCCCTGTTGCTCCGGTGCGGTGGACCAGTGGCGTGCAATTCGACGGTGGATGAGCACTGGAACAGCAGAGCAGAGATAGAGAGAACTGACTTTAGTAAACCCTAAGCTAAGTCGAGTATGCGGGCCAACGGGCCAACCCGCGCGGGTCACAGACCAGCCGCGCGGGTCACGGGTCATTGCAGGCCGGACCAGTGCGGGCTTGCGGGTTCATTTTCCTAGTCCGTTCCGCGTTTTTCTTGCAAGTCTGTGGGTCGACCCGACGGGCTTTGGGCCAAACCCATATTGTCATCTTATTGAAATGTTGACCCAAAAGAAAGTATTTCATTTATATATTTTTTATATATTTTTATAGATTTCGTATAAATTTTCTAAAAATGAAGAACCGACTATTTTATTAGAAACATTACTTATTATCACCTTAAATAATATAAAAAAGTAACATGATTTAGTATGCTAAAATTAATTTTAATTTAAAAAAGTTAATCTTTCAAATCTTCCCTGAAATTAATTATTAGAAAAAATAGGTAAACAAATACCAGCGATTATTTGTGTTACAAGAAATGTTATGTTTTAAAATTGTCCATCTTCAAATTCTTAAGAAATTATTGTTACTTTTACCAAATTATTATTTTATAAATTAATAAACTTTTGATCATACCTAACTTATGATTAGACAGAAATGTAAAACTATTTGACGTTGAGTTTTAGGAGTTTCCTTAGCGTGGGAGAATCACGTTGTAAATGGAAAAGTTGCTATAAAGTTTCTTAGTAGTGGAGATATAAAGACATTGTGAAATGTACAAAAATAAAAGCACTTAAAAGTTGGACAAAGTTTCTGCTCTGCTGTTGCTTATTTCCCTCCCTGAGTGAGAACACAACATCTTATGTTAAATTTTATTAGGCTAAGGTCTTCTTCGAATCTTGTATTCTAATACAACATAAGATTTACCAAATGATTCTTCACGTAAACAATAAAGTATAGTTTTTGACACATGTACTCATTTGAACCCCAAAGATTCATTATTGTATTCTCCCCGTGATGACTCTCATCACTTAAGAATGTATTTCCATATAAGATTAAGAAAATATACAATATTAATAATATTACATCTAACAAAAAATCTTAAAATAATAAATTTGTAGGTTTTTTTTTATTATTGTTCGATTTTTTTATTTTTACTTAATGTAAGATTTCGATTCATATTTAGATCTTTTTAATAATGAGTTGAATACAGATAAGTTATTGGTCTAATCTTGATTTCAAAATCTTAAGATAATAAATTTATAACTATTTTTTTATAAAAGTTTAAGATGAGTTAAAAATTTTACATTGAATAAACATGAAAAGAAATGATTAATATATAAGTGAAAAAACTCATAAACTTATTATCTTAAGATTCTACGTTATAATTTGTGTCCTAACATGATATCTTATGTGAACTTATTCACGTCTGATTCATTTGGTATCTTTTCTCGTAAAAGATCTTACATTTTTTTATACACGATGATGGTCAATTTTTTTTATTGAATTAAAAACTTTAATTGACATTTAATATTTTACTATTTGCATGTTGTGATATTTTGGTGTATGTTTTATTGAGGTAAAAAGGTGGAATATTCTTTATGGGGAGAGAAGATGGAAGAGATGGATGATGGAGCAGAGTCCTGTAAAGTGAGATGTGATATGGCATATGAAAATTTGAACGTCGTACAATGAATTGCCAAATGGAGAAAATGGGAATTGCTGCAAATAGTCTTCCATGCATCAAAAAGCAGCTCTGCTTTTGAGCATTCAAACTCATACTATTTTTTTTCCCAACAAAAGAAGATAACCCACGTGCTTCTACATGGATCAAGTAAACAAAATTCTTCAAAAATTTCCCCAAATTCATGTAGGTGGGAGAGTAACTAAGGGTTTTAAAGATGGACACCCTAGAATTAACCTTTCAAAATAACCCTAATTTAATCAACGTGCTTCTTTATAAGCATTTTATGAACAACATAAATGAGTTTTTTTAATAACTTTTAAACTAACTTGTATATAAAACTATACGAGAGAGTTTGGATAAAGTGTTCAATTACTTTTAACTTAGAGAAAATTAATTTCAAAATATTTTTCTTAATCTTTTAAAATGTTTATTTTTCTTTTTAGTAATATAGACTTATATAAATGGAAATATATGATCTCACCATTAAGCTAATAATATGATCTCATGGGATCAAATCCAATATTTTGAAATGTTTACAAGTTATTGAACTTTTTAAGGTTCATAGCTTCATGATAATGAAGTTGGGAAGGTGCAGTGTTGAGAGATGTCTGAGGATGAAGGAGCAAAGAGTGAGAGCAATTAGTATAGCTTATCAATAGTTTGCATTAATATGGTAAATTTTGGGTTGTGGGAGTGAATCCAAATTCCACATTACGTCAAAATGAGAAAAATTAAGAACTATATAAGAAAGAAAATCCATAAATTCATTATTTTAAATTTTAAGTTGAATGTGATGTCAATTCCTTATAGAGTTAAATATGTTTTTGGTCCTTTAACTTTCAGTCAATTTTGAAATTAGTCAATTTCGAAACTTTGGACCAATTTAATCCTTCATCTTTCGAAATACGTGAATTTAGTCCTTTTAATCAAATTTTATTAGGTTTATTTGATGTTTCGTACGCATTTCAGGATTGTATTTGAGTTGTTTATACTGTTTGACACATGTTTGTTTTAATGTTAAGTCAAATACTATTATGAAACATGCTTGAAATGTCAAATAAACTTAATAAAATTTGATTAAAATGATTAAATCCATGTACTTCGAAAGATGAAAGACTAAATTGGTCCAAAGTTTCAAAATGGACTAATTCCAAAATTCACTTAAAGTTAAGAGATCAAAAACATATTTAACCATTCCTTATATGTATCCTATGAGACAAAAACTAGAGAGAATATAAAAAAATTGATATCTGAGTGAGTATTATTTATATACAATAACTTTCTAATTATAATCTACCTAATTTTTATCAATATTTTCAAAATTCTCATTACTTGAGCATAAAAGACATCTTTAGGAGACCGTAGTCTATTTTTGTCATTATTTTATATTTTTCACTGGTGGTAAAAACTGTTTTTGATTTTTAGTATATTTTAATTTGAGACATAACTTGAAATATTTGAATTTTTTTTGCACAACATCTCGATATTTTTCACAATGTTTTGGATGAAGTGTGCATGAGACTAAAGAATCAAAGAAATATTAGTGAGTTTTTCTTTGGTCAAATTATAATCATGTTTAGTTTTCAGTCAAATTACGCTTACTTTGTTCAAAATCTTAATTCAATATTTTGATCAAGACATTGACGTCCACACAAGTATAAGAATTCGATTTGCTTTGATGTAATCAAATCCGATAATAATATTAACTGACTTTGAAAAGAAAAAAAAACGAGAACACCAATATTTATTTGCAATTAGCAACTATAATAATGTATAATGATGAAACACAAATTATTCTTTAAATCCCATTTATAAAAAAACTTATGTTATTTATATATCTACCCAACCATTTTTGTCTTAAATGAACCCTTAACCAATACTAATTTAATCCTAACACCATTATTACGTTCATTTTTAATGAAATCGAGTGTAGAAATGATTCTAATGAAAATTTAGTGATAAAATAATTTTAGGGTCAAATATAATTCATTCATCTTTTACATTTAATTTATCTATTTTAATTGTTCACTCTTTTACATATCCTACACTACAAAGCTAAAGAAGGAATTGATTCGTATCCAGGTAAATTTTTGAACAAAATTATTCTTAAAATGTAAATAATGACATTGATTTAATATTTGTGACTGAAAAGACATGGTTAGTAATTGTTAATAACCTGAAAAGATCCTCACAAGAAGATAAAGCAATTTATGAATGAAATGATGAGCATCTAACTATCTAATTTCCACCATTATTTTGACATTTGATTCTCCATTAACAAGCTAGGAGAATGGAACTACATGTCCCTTCTTTTGATCTGACTTCACCACCTTAAATAAGTAGAGCCTAGTATAATATAAATAACTAATATCAACATTATAGCATAATATAAATTCGCATTAATTAATAATTAGAACATTTCTAACAAAAAATTTGTAGTAGATACTAGTTTTTTCCATTAAAAAGTATTATAGATACTATTTGATTGTAATTTTAAGTTAATTAAATCAAACAAATAATTTCTTTCTTCCCACCTGAAGATTATTTTAAAAAAATAAGACAAGTGACAAAAACAATTGTTGGTGGTGGTGTGGTGTGTTTCATTTAATATTTGATAAGATTAAATTAAAAGATGAAGTTAATAAAAGAAAGTAATTGGAGAAGGAAAAAAGAGTGTAACGTGAGAATCCGTGCACTAAGAACAGTGTTGAACATTAGGAATTTGTCTCCTTTGGATGTTCATAGAATTGACAGATAGAGAATGGTAAGAGTTTATGAATTGAGCTATATAGTGTCATTAGGATAGTGATTATTCTCTGTTTCTTCGAAGTGACATTGCCTTTCCAATTCCCATTCATTTCATATATCCCAAACTTGGTTCCTGTCACAATTTCAACTGCATAATTCTATACTATTTTTTCTCAAAAACAAAAACAACAACTTTATTATAATTATTTTCTCATTTTTTTGATAAATAATATATAATCTTGTCTTATAAATTAGAATGCACAATATTTCTAGTAACATGGTCAATGTTGTTTATTAAACAAAGCAGTTAGCGAAGATTTGAGAAGAATTTGTTTGGAAAACAATGACGAGGTTGTTTATTTTTCACATTTCCCAAGGATTGAAACGTAAGTTGTAGGGTTTGCATGTGTGATGAAAGTAAAGAAAGCATATAAAGGGTGCTTTTTGAAAAGCAGGAGGGTGGAAGTGTAAGAAAGGGAAAGAGAGTGTGTAGATACACGCGCAGGGGTTACGCGTCCGTACTGTGTGTTAGTCGAAAGATACATAGAGAAAAAATAAGCACGTCCGTGCATGACACGTTTACCATAGAACGTAGATTCTACTTTTGCATGAGTCTAATCGCGTAACGCTTTCTCATTGGCTGGTGCTTCTTACAAGAAATCATGATCTTATTATTGCCTTCTAAAGCTACGTAGGGGACCCCCACCCACCATGTATTTTTCTACCTTTCTCTACTTTTCATGCGAGTAAAAGCAAGTTACAGCCCCAAACAAACACAACAGAACTTCCAAAAACAAAAAGAATAATAATATATCTAGATGGAGGAGAATCAACAAGCAAAATAGATTTTGTTTGATTTTCGCGTCAAACAACGAACCAGCACAGCCCGAGGATTTGTGGAAACCAGTTCAAAGGGCCAAGAAAAGAAAACCCTAACCTTTTTTCCCTTCACATTTTTTAGCTTCTTTTATTGGATTGGACTTCCTCTTTTTACTTCAAAAAGCTACAAAAGGGGGGAATAAAGAATCCCACATATACCTAACTCCAAACCCAAGTGGCCTCACTTTCAGATTTCTATATGTTTTTCTCAGTTTTACTTTTTCCAGTTTTCGAGTTAATTTCAACATTTTGGACCCAGAGAAGATGCAAATCGAAAAGAGCTGGCTAAGGATGAAACAAACATGAAGTGAAAGATCAAGGTCGGTTAATGCTGTCTCAGATAAGACACATATTCATGTAGTGCTCGCTCCAATTCATGATTGGCACGTAGGTTGTTCCCCAAGGTTAAAAATCCAAAGGGAAAACGACTTTTGACAAGCACTACCTGCTTTACATATACCAAGTTACTTAGTTATAAAAAACAAATTAATAAGTTTACGTGTCATATTTTATTAACACCTCTGATCCACGTTTGAGTTTTAGCAGCAGAAATAGTTAAGGAGAAAAAAGGCATTTAAAGTTTGGTGTGAAATTGTATTATTGATAGTTGATTAAGAGCAGAAAAGGATGAAGATTCACATTAATTTGAGCCCGAAAATGTTGATTTACAATATGTGGGTAGAAGGGTGTGACAGAGGAGAGAATGATGAGAGAAAGGAAAACAATATATTTAATTAATGTAAATATATAATTATGTGATGGGCAAGGGTTGAGGGATTCGGGAAAAAATATTGTGTCCAGGTGCAAGAAGAGCGAAGGGATCAAAATTGGCCTTTCTCTCGAGGAATCTGGTCCATTTGTCTCCGTAGTGTCGCATCCAGTTCTCCTGCGAGTGGTAGTGAGGGAGATAGAGCTTGAAATCAAAGCCTCTGTTGCAGCAGAGCTGAATAATCTCATGGTTTTGTTCCACCAACAGTTCCGTAGGTGGTCCCTTGGGTGGTGGTGGAATAAATCGGAGCAAGGCTATAATGTAGAAGATGTTGCTGTCCGGAACCACTACCGAGTGTCGACTATCCCACCTGATAAACACAAAACAAAAACAAAAGTAGAAGCAATTAATGAATTGGGGTGATGGTGGTGGTGGTGGTCCTTAATTATCACAACACAATTGAAGCATGTTATTGATGAGATGAATGCATTGATGATGGGTTGCGCATGACTTGAAGCAGTTGCAGATGGGGGAAGGTGGGGTGAGGGGAGGGGACCCTTAAAAGGAAGGGAAATTGTTATCCCCCAGAAAAGGAGCACCACAACACACATTGAATCCCTGTGTGTGTGGAACCAGAAGAGGGATTTTGTTTTGTCTGTCACAAATCAAATCTCGTTTCTAGAGTCCTTACAAACACCGGTGTCGCTGTAATCCGGTTGGCCAATAAATATCCTTGTCCATTCCATTTGCCAACACACACACCATCAAAGATACTTTCTTCCCATCCAATCCAATCATTTAATGCTCATAATCAATCCCAATCCACACACATTTACAACAATCTTCAAAATTCACACTACCACCTTCTCATACAAACCTTTCAATAACTTCTTACATCCCCACTGATTCACAATTTCTGTAATTATTTTAAATTTATATCTCAATCATAACAATAACTTGATTATTTACTGTCATACACATATAAAATACTTTACTGTAAGACATCAACAAATTTATCATGCACAACGTGAAACAGTGAAAAACACATTCCACTATTGTCTCTAGAAATAAATAGCGACACCAAACAAAAAGATTAAAATATTGAAATATTGGTGTTTTTGTTGAGAACCGATCTGAGTCTCTGTCAGTGAAGATTTCCAAGTGAAGACAGACAAGATGTAAAATCTAAAGTCGTAAGTTTAACCCATGCACCCCCTTAGGAGGGTGTCCCAAAGCAGAGGAACATGGTGAAGATGTTTTTGAGAATAAGTAGGGAACAGAGAAAATAAAGAAACAGAAAAGGGTGATATATAGTAGAGTAAAATTATACTACCAATACTGTACGGAGAGATACAGAGGAAGAGGAAGAGAGGTTACCCTACGACCAAATATGGGGATGGAAGTGGGTCCCACCATTGGCTTGACCCTTTGGGTGGAATATATTAGACCCACCCTCAAGATCTTAACCACCCCCGGTTTACAATCTTGTGGTCCAAACCAACCCACACTCACCACACAATAGATAAATACACACACAACACAAGGCAAACAAAGTAAGGACTCAGGTGACTCACATACGTGGCTTACAGGTCACGCTGGGTTCCCCCGTGGGACCCTTGTCCCATACCCTCTTGCGTGTCAACCCCATAGACCATTCTCATTCTTCATGTTATAGAATAGAACCTCATCATGAGATGATTAAGGTTAAAAACAAGGAAATTATTATTTACAGAACTATATATATAGTGAAAAGTTATTTAGAGAAGAGTGATGATAGAGCAGTTTCATGTGAAGTGAAGATCACACACAACCAACCAACCGACCCAACAAACGCATTAAAATTAGAGACTGACGTGAATGCATGTAATGTAGCTACCTAGCTTAGCTTGCTATCCCCTCTACGAAGGTGAGGGGAGATTTTGCCAAATCTGGCCTGTGGAACTAATTAATGCTGGAATAAATATTTCTAGGTGGTGAAATTGAAGGAAATGAAAGGAACTGCAAAAGAATCTAAAACGATAAAGTTTAGGGTTTTATATTTACTTGGATCGCAACAGAGGGTAGACTAGGATGGGGCCACCAACACCGTGCTTGAGGATTTTCTTGAACACTTCACGGTCGAATTCAGCGATGTGGGACTTGGAGACGAACAGGTTCAGCCAAGGGTGGGGTGCGTCCCAGATGCCGTTGGCTCGTGCATCCTCCTCCACACGCTTCACACGTAGCAGGAATTCCATGTAGGTCACATCCAGGGAGAACTTTAGACCCTCAACGAATCGGAGTCCTCCGAGTAATTTATCCACCTCCTAGAAAAGAAAAAAGAGGGGCATTAACGTCATTGGCGTGAATTGATGTATATATATTTTTCTCTACTAGAGATTCCAGAAAATGATGGGTTTTTGGGCATTTTGGGAAGTGTGGGGACCGTAACGTCAGCGAGATCTCAATGATCAGAGCAATGGAGCAGGCAGTGATGTTACATGACCATTTTAGCCTTACCCACAAAGGAACTACGCATTGCCATTTTATGCTAATTGCTAAGGTATCAAGCCCCGCAAGGTACAGTCCCCTTTGGTAATTTAAAACGCAAAACATAGGCCATTTTGGGCGAGCCTTTGTGTCAGAAAATCCAATGGAAGATACATGATGACCGAATAGTCAGTTTTCACCAAAACCATTGCCATTTTCATGGAACAATACAAAATCAAATTATCACCACCAAAAAAAATTCAATAAACATAAATTACCCAAGTGAAATGTGACGTTATCTATGAACCTCGTGGCAGACAGGAATTAAATAAGCCATCCTCCCTCGACTTAACTTCGTACATGTGTAGGTGAAAATCTGCGTATATTGACTTTTTACCAGGGACCCACTTAGGGTAACTCCCTTCATTTTTAAATGATTATTCTTTTTTCTTTTTTCTAACCTAAGTTACTAACTTCACTTACACCACCATGCTCAAGTCTTTTTTATTAAAGTAAGCGACCCGCTAGGTCAAAGTTGAGCCATCATTGGTGCCCCGGACTGTTCTGTGCCCGACCCGTACAATCCCCGATAAAAGACAAAAATCCCAAACGCCAGCTAGAGAGTGTGTACACACATCACATCCTGCTGAATAATGAAACCCCAAAATACCCAAAAATATAAAAATAAAATAAACAACTTTAAACATTAATTACCATATTAACAGCGGAAGGGTGGTCTTCTTTACGGTAATGAAGCGCCAGTTCTAAACAATACAGAACCGGGCCCGCCGTCGACGGGAGGCGACTCGGCTCGAACCGTTGGTTTGGGCCCGTGGGTACCGTGGGCCAGCCGTTGCAAGGGTCGTCACTGTTCACAAAAACGAAACCTTCCACGTAGTCAAAACCGTAACCTTCTCTCAGAGTCACCAGCCACTCTGCGTCTCTAGTGAAATCTTCAAATTCCGAGTACACCACTCTTATCCATCTCACCTAATCATAATAATAATAATAATAATAATAACAATAAAAAATTTAAATATGTGTTAACAACATCAGATATTAATTATTAATATTTTTTGGTTGGGCGAGGATTTAGTAGCGTACCATGTCGGGGGCTGGTTGAACTGGGACCCGGGCTCGGGTTATGATTCCGAACTGGCCCAGCCCTCCGAGAGTTGCGAAAAAAAGTTCTGAATTTTGAGTTTCGGAGCAGACTAAGGTTTCGCCTTTTCCGGTGACGACTTCCAATTCCGTTACGTTGGAGGTCTGCGGGCCGTAACGGAAGGCCTGACCGCTGACGCCGGCGTTGGAGAGCGTGCCGCCGACGGTCAAGCCAAGGTAATCCGTCCACGAGCGCGGCGCGAGGCGGAACTCCGAAACGCAGCGTTTGAGGACCTCCTCCCATAATGCCCCTCCGGAGACGTCGACGTGTAGGGAGCCGTCGAGGGAAAGGAGCGTGAAGCGGTCCTCCATGGCGCGCATGTCGAGGACGAGCCCGTTCTCTGCCATGGCCTGACCGTTGATGGAGTGCCCGTTGCCGCGAGCCGCCACCGTGAGGTTCGCCGTGCGCGCTGCGGCTTTCACCGCCCTCGCTACGTCAGCGGCAACGGCGGGGCGTATGACCGCCAACGGCTTCACGGATTTCATCCCGCCGAAGTCTTTGCCGGCGGCGGCGGTGGCGCCGAAGTGGAACGAACCTTCGACGCCCAAAACGTCGTCGTTAGGCATGGATTCCGTGTCATTTCCGTGCACGAAGTGTTCTAAGTAAGCTATCATGGTGAGAGATTTATAATTTTTTTTTTCTCTCTTTTGGAAGTAGCGTTTGAGTTTGAGGCTTTGAGAGTTTTGTGTGTTGCGTCTGTGAGGTTTGTGTGCGTGCTTCGGCGCAGTTGGGGTTTATATAGCGGCTGCTTTGGATTTACTTGGAATTTTCTTGTCCTAAAGAAAAGCCATTTCCGTTATTTTTTTTCGAATCTAGAAAATTAAGAAATTAGAAGGTTTTTTATTTTTGCCATTTATTGGTTTTGTTTTGTCGTTTATCGATATTAATAATTAAAGAAAGTGATTATGGAGATGTGACGACAGAATTAATGTTAAGGACATTCTTAATCTAAGACTGTCTATTATTTATTTTTCCTCGTAGAATATTATCATATCTGGTATGTAAGACTCTGAGTTTTTCTTAATTGTACGTGCCTACATGGAACTCCTCTTAGTATATTTTATTTTAGTATACAATACATTCCAAATCAAACCTAACGTCACGTGTATAAAAGGGACAAAGATGTTTAACACTTTAAAGAATTAATACGTTCTAAAATAGTGAAGAGAGAGAGAGAGAAAGAGATAAAAGTCATAGAACACATAGTAAATCATATTTTAAAATGCGTATATTGAAATCCTAAATAATACTGTAATATAGCAGACAAAAACTAAATAATTCTAACTATGTTGGGACCAACACTTAATGTAATCAGTATTTACTAGTTTCTTTCTCATCAAATCATGGTATTAATATTACTCTCTTAATTGTTCTGCTGACGTCATAATTATTTATATATCAACTGTCTCACACTTATATTATTATATATAAAAAAAATCTCTTACAACTATTTTGTAGGGTTTATTACTGATAAAAGAGAGGCTGCACAAGAATTAAGAATCAGTTACATTAACCAAATATAGAATATCGTATATGACATGTGTTAGGACGTCATGTACCAGATAAAATAGAACCGTGTATAATTTTTTTTTTTTTTTTCATGAGAGTGAAACAATCCTCTTTCACTGAATGAAACTCTATTTTTTTTTCTTTTAGTAAATTAGAGCATTGTTTTTAATATGATATAATTAGAGTTTATTTGTTTATGATGTCACCACCAGCATATGCTTGTATTACAAATTCTATATTCTTATGCAAGCGAATATATTCGAAATCTGGTTAATCATTGTCCTTTGGAAGAATATATATTAAATATTAGAGATAAGATTTTTTTCTCAAAAACATATTGAAATTTACAAAATACAGTAACAAATAGAAGATGGGATTCTCAAACGTTCACAGAAATATAAAATGTGTGACATTTATTCAATTTTATTTGTATAATTTGTGTATATCCATCAAAAGCATTATTTCGTCTTTTTGTAGCTAGACTTTTTAAAAATATATATCCCGTATAAAGTAGACAACTTGTTAGGAATAAATTCATTTAAAAACGAGTAAACATGTAAAATAAGAGAATAAGGTACATTCCACTAGTAAGATTGTATGAATAATTTTTTACTTGAATTTTAGTATTGTAGTTAAAAAATCATACTTGAAAAAAAATAAGAAAAGTGATTAATCATATTTTTTTTTATAAAAATTAATGAAAAAAATCTATGAATTTTTAAACTTATAACAAGATAAATTAATGGCGAATATATGTGAAATTCATCTTCTCTTAAATGATAAATTATTTTCGATCAGAATCATTAATTAAAAAACAACAATGGAATAAACAATTAATATATAAGTTATAATTATATCAAAGTATCAATCGCTTTATTTTCTCGTCAACAAAGGAAAGAAATACTCGTTTTCATAATTTTACCAGTGTTTGCTTTATATGAGCAAATGTATAAGAGAAAAAATAAATATGAAATATTAATTTACAATAAAGTTTCTTATTTTTTTACTTTATGAAATTTGTTCAATGTTACTTTTTACTATTCTAGTTATAGTTAAAAATATATTTTCCATTAAAAGATAACGTTTAAGGGTGAAAAAATTTCCTTTTTTTCCCCTTTTTATAGAGTTAGTACGTTAGTCTTAGGGGCCTCTCTGTCAAGTCTTTATCTGGTCCCTTAAAAGGGTCCAAAGACGTAACGGATAAGGCAATGAATTCAACCCCGTTACTCTTTATGTCTTTAAATTTAACTTAGATTAGAGGATCATACCCTCATAATATTTGTCACTTAATAATCCTTTAGAAAACCAAATTAATTGTTAAATTAAGTGATATCATATCATGGTTGTATATTCTTAAGGGAAAAAATTTCATTATGATATATGATAATTTTTTTTATAGTTAAAAATTTATAAGAAAGTAACCAATAATATATATTTACTCATATATTGAATCCAAATTATACATTAAAATAAATTTTATTGATTAACTTTAAGAAAATTAAACTTTATAAAAATATGTAACAGTAGAAAAGCCAAATTCAAATATTGAATTAAAGCAATTCTACAAAATCAAAAATTAACTGACTGTTTGTTTTTTTTTTCTTTTTAAAAATTAAAGTCCTTTGTTATTTTGTCATTTTACTTTATCAAAATTGACGATTCCATTAACTTTTTGTAGACTCAATGCAAGTGGTTGAAATTTATCGAATCAATACTAGATAATAATATTTATTACTTGTGTTCAGTTTTTTCTTTCGCTTTCTATTATTACACAACTGAAAGTTTTGTAATTTTTGCGATTAAATAGTAATTATGCCAATGTTTGAGTTTGACTGATCTTTTTCGTATATTTATTGAAAATAATAAAATCCATATCGAAACACCAAATATCATTGTCTTTTTCCTTAGCTAACTTTTGGTGTTAGTGATGATATTTTACATAGTCAAATTACAAAAAATCAACTATATAAGGTACTTAAAATATATGATATTTAGTTTCTGTAAAAAACATTTCAAGTTAGTATTTGATTTTTCTTATTTTATATTTTTGTAGTAGAATATTGTGAAGTTTGATTCAAATTTTTGTTTTGGAATGTGTATTTGGAGTCAAAGGAAGGGAATAGTTTTGTGTTGTAAAAAATTTCATAATGTTATTCTCTGACTTTCATTAGACAACAATTGTGGTTTTTTCTATGGTTTTGGAGTTTTTGCGTTATATTTTTGTGTTGATTACTTTTTATCTTATTTATATATTAGTAGAGTAGTTCTCAAGGATAAATATGTTGATGTTCTTAGTATGCTATGTGTTGCAGCTTGGTTACTGCAGTTGCAATGACATTTAAAAGTTTTGTCGAGAATGTGACATAGATATAATCTGGATTATACAAGGTGTTGAAAGGAGTACGAGCATTGACTAATATTGATGCATGATGTATGGTGATTATACATAAACATGGGTTAGCATTGATACAAGTGTGCACTGAAAGAAAATTTTCGCAATGGTTTAATTCAAAGTGAGCATACTCTTTATGGTAGAGCGTGAATGATTGTTGGTGTAGGCAATGGAGAGAGAAAGAAAGATGTGTTTATTTTAATTATGGTAGAGATTATTGGGTTGATGAAAATAATACACTTTGGAAAGTCCCAAATCACCTAGGATAGGTAATGGAGTGGATGATAGTAACTATGTAATGGACTTAAAGTCCATGATGTTTAAATGACTCTCTAAAAAACATTTTAAGCTTGTATTTGAATTTTCTTATTTTATTATTTGACTTTTCTTATATTCTTATGGTAGATTGTTGTGAGATTTGATTTAAATTATTACTTTAAAGAATACAAGTGTATTTGAGGTTAAAGAATATAGGAGAGTAATCTATGTGTTGTCAAAATTTTTATGCTATGTTATTTTCTTAGTTATCATTAGATAATGATCATAGTTTTTTTTTTTTCTGATTTTAGAATTTTCACGTTATATTATTTTGTTGATTTTTTTTTTCTTGTTTCTATATTAATTGGTGTAATTCTATAGAATAGAAAAGTTAATATTTTTCGTGACGTTTTCTTCTATCAAAATTG
>Ga0214543_1007922_pt1 | contig 17799 bp, 7 predicted proteins | sample CNSS2metaG_FD_160094 | JGI IMG/M metagenome (GOLD analysis project Ga0214543, IMG submission 160094) | Root nodule microbial communities from cowpea collected in UCLA plant growth center, Los Angeles, California, USA - CNSS2 | ecosystem: Host-associated > Plants > Roots > Nodule | place: USA... | reverse complement strand
CCACAGTAAAGATTTTTGTCAATTCATTTGATCCACTATACCTGCCTATCTGTTGCTGTAATAACTGGCCACCGTTTAGTTGGAAAAAATGTTCTTTAAGTCTGTTGAGTTTTCTTTTCTTTAATGTGCAGTACACGTATAAGGTTCCCCCCAGCAGTGCCAATATACTTCCACTCACACCTGAACATCGATAAGTGTAAACAATTACTTTCTCTCTGATGTTTAAACGTATGCTCAGTTGCTGATAAAACATTTAAAAAATTAAGTGTCTTATTGTTTAAATATTTCATACATGATGCATGGACAAGCTCAACTTGAAGGCATATATATAAATACAAGAATGAAATCTGACATAGTTATTACTAAAGCAATGTTTAGTTGTCGTTTACTAACTGAACTCCGCATTTGGAAGTTGTTGCGACTTGTTTTTGTAATTTAGTGCAATGGAAAGATTCAAATTGAGACAAGGTCATATATGTTTTGAAATGAAGGGAAAGAGACTATGCTTTTATTTAGTAATTTATTAGATAATTGAAAACAAAAGATCCAGAGAATTATTCGTAGCCCAGAAGAATAAAGAAAGTGGTGGTTTAACAGTTCCTGAAACAAAAGGTCATGGTGAACTTTGTGTGATATGAAATTAAATAGTGTTAATCTGTTTAGATGTCATCTAGTAAGTAACATAAAACATATGTATATAGAATGATGTAGTTTATTTGATATCGTTTTCTATACCAAAGAAATTTCTTTCAGGAATATTATATTGCTATAGTCAACCCTGTTAATGCTGTTCTGTTATGCAGAATAAAATATTTGGACAGACAAAAAGTATATACTTACTGAAAGCAATTGTGATTTTGCGGTTACTCCTTCTAACACATCCGCTTCCATTAATCTTCCCATCTCCTTCGTATCCCTTTGGACATAAACAAGTGTAGCTCCCTTCTGGACTGTTGCAGCATTTTGATCTCCCCTTTAGACAGTCGTGGGATTCCTCAGTGCATTCATCAACATCTAAAGTAAATTTTATAAAATTGTTATAAAAGACATTAAAAATGAGTAATGTTAAAAGGAGGAGAATATACAGACCTTGACAACCATGAGGTAGGTAAGGATTTCCTCGAAAACCAGAGGAGCATTTACAATGGTAACCAGGTCCCACCTTTGCATTGTGACATTCACTGTACTTTGACTTACACGCATAGCTTGAAGTATTCTTTTGAGCAGCTCGGCACGTGTTCCCCACTGCCCAATCGACAACCACAGGAAACGTTTTGGTTCTGTTAAAATTGATGAGGTCTGTCATGGAGAAATTGTAGGCTCCCTCCTTAACCAGAAATGTATAACCACATGGGTAGGACTGATATGGCTTGGTGTAGTTTTTGTTGAAGATATTTGAAGCAGAAATATAGCCGAATTCCGATAGCCTATGTTGAATTGGAGTCTCGCAACAAAAACTGCCGGAGCAGTCGTCATGTGTGTAGTTGTAAATTGGGTTTGTGGTGTTGATGGACACGCAAGAAGTGGGAGCGTATGGTGTTTTGGATGTTGAATCTTGACCAGATACAAGTCCTGCCGTGTCAGCGCCCAATACAGTTAACTTGTTTTGCTTGGATGATAGGTGAAAAGGTGTGTCGAACGTGATGATAAAAAATTGGTTGTCTGATTCACCAGTCTTGTTATTGACGCAACTTGTAGCAACCGGCAATGAAACGTTCAGTTGGCCGTCGAGTGAGATGTTCAGCACCCGCAGCTTTTCATAAGTAGCATTCAAGAAGTTAAAGGGTGATGAAAGACTTTGTTGAGTACTGTTCAAGAATGGAATGGGTGGTGAAAGGGTTTGGTTGCAAGTGATGAGAAATGAGGTGTTGAGAGAACAGTGCTCAGTGAGGCCAAAGGGAAAGGGAATGCTAACATCGCCGCACTTTGTTGGGCAGTTTGGCTTTGAAATAGGTTGGGTTTTAGCTGCTGCTGCACTCAGGAGCACCAGAAGTAGCATCTGGTTTAAATAGAAGCCCATCTGCATTAAATTGCCCCTTCCAATGATTTTGCTAAACTGCACACAATTTCTGCTACACATTAACTGTTATTATTGCCAATAAAAGAAAACAACATTAACTGTTTGGCAAATAACGAGGAAAGATTTAAAAAAGAACACCGCAGATTGAAACCTCTATACTGAATTGACAGTGTATTTATTGATAGAAGAGCAATAATACATGTGTTAAACGAATGTAAAAGTGTATTAAAATAACTTTTCTTCCTTTAAAAGAAATGGAACGTTTGGTTTAGGAAGACTTGGAGTCAATGATAAAGTTCAACACTCGCATCATATGAAACAAGTACTTTGACACAGCATCTATAGGTTACATTCATTTTACATGGGGTGAGCTGCTGCCAGAACTAATATTCTTTTAATGCTGTGTGGGTCTCACATGAAAAGTTAATCACATTTTGACTCGCATAGTCTGATTCCCAATTTGTATTCCTCATGTGATTTAATATGAAATATTAATCGATATATCATTATTTTTTCTTTTAAATAAATCAATCTTCGATACTAAGTCACGTAAAAAAAATATAAATAAAAATTAAATTCTGAAAGTCCTAAAAGTTACAGTGTTATTTTTATCTTTATGAAGGAAGTTGTATTTAGTCTTTCCCGGACTATGAATTTGACATGACGGGTCAAATATAATCTATCAACATTCAGCTAACTGGTTTATATACTCCCTCATATTTTTTTATACATCTTATTCCATGAACTTTAATATGTCATTCTTTTTACTCCCTAATATTAAGCGTTAACCGAAATCTATCAATTTCAATTTTATGTCAATTATGTGATTAAGTGTCATTAAAACAAAATGTTATTGTTTGGGTTAAGCTAAGGCTATATAAATTATCTAGTAGTATATAACTAGTAGAAATTCGTAGAAATTGATCAAAGATTTTCAAAGATTTTGAAAATAAATTTTAGAGATATACAAAATACGTTATACAAAGGAGTCAGTTGTTTTATTTTGTTGATATACTTTATACATGAAACAAAATATGAAAAAATATTAAAAATTTATAATATTTCAATCTTGATTTGTTAAATATAATTAACAAATAAAAATATTTTTATATGAAAGGTATTTTTAAAACGGAGAGTTTTATTAAAAATTAATTGAAATAAAAATATTAAGTAAATAGTTTCATCAATACAACAACCCCAAAAGTTATCTTAAACACTTTGTGTTAACTCAATTGTGGATTACGAGTCTGGGTTGAGGTGCATTCTTCCGAAGATGAGTGGGGTGTGGAGTGTCTCGCCTGGACTCCAAAATCGAGAATGAGGTTTGATAGATAGATAAATTGAAAGAGGGTTCCAAGTTTGAAGTCACAGTGTAGTTGTAAGATTGGAGAAAGTAGGTGGTTGCAAGTTTGAAGTCGTAGTGTAGTCGTCGCACCCACTACGTCGGCGAACGCTCTGGAAGGCACACAACGGTGGTTCTTGGCGTGGAGGTACTCTCGCGCGAGAGAAAGAAATCAAAAGAGAAAGGGGGTGGAGAATAAAGGAGAAGATTGGTGCAGGGAGATGGGTGAAGTGCAGACGACATGGAAAGGTAAAAACAAAATTATGAAAATTAGGGGGTGCAGGAAGAAATGCTCATTTGTTCAACAAAATAGTTATAGCCACAAGGTTTATTCAAGTTTTTTTAAGATATGGGTCATATTGCCTTTAGAAGTGGATCATCCTTCTCAATAGAGTACTTTCTTCCTGCATTTACAACTTTTCTTCCTCCACCTCCAAACTTTTTTCGAAATCCCTTAAATGACCCTTAACTTATTAACTAAGTAAAAAATAATTTCTCTTTCCTTATAATTACCCACTCATCAAAAACTTATCCCTCCCACTTTCTTCACGATTTAGGAAAGAAAACATGTTAGGAAATTTCCGAATTTCAGAATTTAGTTAAGAAAATTACCGAATTTTAAAATTCGATTAATATAATTACTGAATATATATATATATATATATATATATATATATATATATTTTAAATCCCATAACCATTTAAGTCAGATTTCAAAATCATATAATTCTTTTAACCGAAGTTAGAAATTTGATAATTTTTTTAATCTGATTTCCAAATCTTGTAATTTCCTTTATTGAATTTCAAACTCCTGTACTGGATTTCAAAATTTAATACTTTTTTAGATATGTTTTCTTCTCTAAACATGAGGAAGGTGTGAGAGAGTGAGTGTTGGTTGGTGAGTAAATATACAGAGAGAATTTTTTTTTTTACCCTAATGAACAAGTTTAGTTATTTAGGAGGTTTTGAAAAAACTTGCAGAAGAGAGAAAAATGATTTTTTTACCCTAATGAAAAAGTTGAGTTATTTAGGAGATTTTGAAAAAACTTGCAGAAGAGAGAAAAATTGAAGATGCAGGAAGAACCCCTGAATTATATGCTTCATGGTAGACATAGTTTACAAGCGGATCTCCCATACTTTAGGCAGATATGGAACTGTCCAAGTGGGCCTAAGTTGATCTTGGCTTGGAACACCTTCCTCATGTATACATAATCATTTGGATGTTTAAATTCATCTTTGTGATTTAATTACTCGTTGAATGATATCTTTAGTTTCTTCATATAAAAAGTATTTATTTAATCTCTACACAATTACTTTAATTCATTCTGATCCACGTGATTGAAAAACCTTAACCTCATTGATCATGAATGATGGGGTGGCCATATGTGTTGTGCTTTGTTCTATTCCTTTGTATTATTTTTTGTTTTATGTGATCCATGATGCATCGGGGATTGATTCGTTGTATATATCCAAGAACATGTCTTTGTTTTATGTTTTATTGTTACACCGAGCGAGGATCGTGAACATCTTTGAAGTCTTTGACGTAAGATCACAGTCACCAAACCTTTAACTCATTACAGAAGAAAACAAAACTAATAAAGGAGGATATGGTTGTTATGCTTGTGCTAATCATGCCTCATACAATAGTGCATCTGAATAATTCACAATCCTTCCACATCATTCTTTAAAAGTACCAAGTACCTTATTTGAAATCATCTATTGACAAAGCACAAAGAAAATTTGTCTTGTAAAAATCATGTAAAACAGACGAATCACGAAAGAAGAAAATAAAGAAAAAACATGTGAATGATATTATTGTAAAAAGCACTCCATCATGATGAGTAACATTCCAACTATGCAAAAGATAATAATAATTGAAAGCAGACTTGGACATTTTAAAAGAACTTCAGGATCAAGTACTGTGACTCTCAAAGCTCCCTATTTGTGTGTGTAACGATAATGTATACCATACTACTAATTTTCTAAGCACAAATTCATGTCCACCCCACCCCACTATGTAAAGACCGGTGTCCTATCTTATTCTTGTGGCTCAAGAAATAGGCTAGTCCTAAGCTGAAACAAGATGGCTTGTTATCAACAAAAACTGTTTAACAGACTGAAGCCCTTCATAGGTGTAGTTTCTTACAGCCAATTCAGCTCTGCTAAGCAAAGATACCCCATACATTATAGGAGACCAGTGACAAGTAACAATGAAATAAAAGGAAACAACTAGAGCTTTTGTATCTTGGAAAAAAAAGGAAAGGTTCGAAAGCTACTTTACCTTCACACCTTCTGGATATTTCAGAAACATGACTTGTTAGTGTCCTGTTAAAATTGGCTTGAGTGACTTGAATAGCATCCCTCATGCAATCGATTTACTTTTTGCCACTGATCCGCAGTACTAGTTAAAATCAAAATCCACTACTAACAAACAGACGTATAGAAAGGGAGACAACTTAGATTCTCATTAACAACCCTCTGACAATCTAAAGAGGTAAGTAAACTATCAAACAACTTTGACAAACCCTATCTTCAAGATCCTGACACAATTTCACGTTAAGTAAAACCAATATAAATTGAGAAGAAAACCCTCATCCACTCTTCCTACAAAATTTCTAGCCAATAATTTATTCAAATATTATAGTGATAACTTTTAGAAAAAAAATTTCATATTCCACGCTACATTTCATTCCAACCACAGTTTCTACTTGAATATTAACTTTAAAACCAATATAATTTGACAAACCATTCATCAAGTCCGCAGAGAATCCTGGATAAATTAACTAAAAAGTCTATAAATGGTACATAACATTTAATTATAAAATCTAATACTATATACAATTCTAAACTAACAAACGGCAACTTTCTCTATAAATTAATATATCTGACCCACTTCATTTCAAAATTTTCATTCTACAAAAGGAAAAATGGCTAACTGTCACTCAACCACAATTTTTAGCGTTTTAAAAAAATTTCAAAATGCAATTATTATCACCTTAAAAAAGTTTCTCTCTCTCTTTCTCTCTCTGTCTCTCTTTTCTTCTCCTCTCTTTCGCAGTCCACACTCTTCATCTTCTTCTCAACCTTCCTCTTTTCTCTGTTTTTCTCACCACATTCAACAACTCTTCATCTTCCTCGAAGTCGATTTTATTTTCAGTTATCTCAACCGAACAACTCATCCTCTTCTTATATTTTGTGATATCTAACTTTTTCATCCCTTTTTTTACAGGTTTAAACGGAGAAGTATTTTTTGTTTTCAGTTTTGTTAAGCCAACAACTCATTTTCTACTTATATTTTGTCAGATGTAACTTCTTCATCCCTTTTTTTACAGGTTTAAACGGAGAAATATTTTTTGTTTTGAGTTTTCTTAAGCCAATAACTCATTTTCTGCTTATATTTTGTCAGATCTAACTTCTTCATCACTTTTTTTACAGGTTTAAACGGAGAAATATTTTTTGTTTTGAGTTTTCTTAAGCCAACAACTCATTTTCTGCTTATATTTTGTCAGATCTAACTTCTTCATCACTTTTTTTACAGGTTTAAACGGAGAAATATATTTTGTTTTGAGTTTTCTTAAGCCAACAACTCATTTTCGGCTTATATTTTGTCAGATGTAACTTCTTCATCCCTTTTTTTACAGGTTTAAACGGAGAAATATTTTTTGTTTTGAGTTTTCTTAAGTGAACAACTCATTTTCTGCTTATATTTTGTCAGATCTAACTTCTTCATCACTTTTTTTACAGGTTTAAACGGAGAAGTATTTTTTGTTTTCAGTTTTGTTAAGCGAACAACTCATTTTTTGCTTATATTTTGTCAGATCTAACTTCTTCATCACTTTTTTTACAGGTTTAAACGGAGAATTCGATTTTATTTAGAGTTTTCTGAACCGAAACACTCATTTCTTCTTCTTTTTTATGAGATCTATCTTTTTCAATCGTTATTTTAGACTTTTAAACCCAGAAGTCGTTTTCATCTATCTTTGTGGATTACCTTCATGCGTTTCTTTGTACAGGACTAATATGGCTCACTGCGACATATGGTTTTATTACCCAGATTTCGTGGTTATTTCTACTTTTCTCCAGTGAACAACTCGTTATTCTTTTATTTTGTCATATCTAACAATTTTATTGCATCATTGTATTTTCTAGGTTTGCTACATTTCTAATATGGTTCACTGCCGCAGATTTAACATCAGGTTTGAATAAACTTTTGATCTAACTTTTTTTCTTCTGTTTATGTATATCTAACTGTTGCTTATTTGTATTTTTTCACTTTTGAGACCGTTCATCTTCTTTACTTTTCTACCTTCAAATCTCTTTTTCATTTTTTTTCTTTCTTTGTTTTTTTTTTTAATAAAGCATTTAATCAACATATCTCTTTATTGTTACCAACTTACACTATATTTTGGCAAAATATAGTGTAAATGTACAAACCCTTCATCTTCTTTATTTTTCTTTCTTAAACTCTTTCATTTTTTTTTTCGTTATTGGTTTTTTTTAATAATTCATTCTATCACCAAATCTACAAATTTTAACCCAATATTCGTTTTCATTTGCACATTTTTCAAATCACCCTTTACCGCTTCAAATATTGCTTTTATAAATCTCCAAATCAACCTGTCAATCAGTATTCAAACGCATTAAATTTCGCACTGCTCGAGATAATGATGAATAAACTGATCCATCACCTACCACACGTTATAATTATTAAAGTTTATTATATTCCAATATTAAATATACACCATCCTCAAAAAAATAAACGTTACAAAATTACATTAAAAAATTGTACTTATACTTTTACGACGTTTCATAATATTTTTTTTTTTATTTCACATATAATTTTTGAATTCGTATTTATTAACCTCTACTTTTACCACTTAAGACTCTTCAGTTTGTACGGATACTTCCAACAGCTATGACTTCTCCTATTGCTTATATATATATATTCCCTGTGTTTACCAATTCAAAGTCAGACATTTGATTTCTCTACTGTGAACCATTTTCTTCTCTTACAATTTTACTTCATCACCAACCTATTCTGCTTCAATGGAACCCATGCCCACACCACAATCCATACTTTCTTCAGACCTGGTTGGCGGATTCATTTCTATGTTTTTGAAAGACCAGGTATATTTTTTTATTCAATAACATTTATCTTTGTTATTTAAATTTATTTATTTATTTATTTATTCTTAACTTAGTAATCTTTTAAGGACTGTGGACACGTCGATCGAGTCTTCATCATACGCTATTGGAAGGACCTTGGTGCTAAATGGATCGTTGTGGATTACCAAAGTAATGTTCACCATGTTACTTACAACATGGATATTCACACTCCAATGATTACTCAAGGCTGGAACCAACTAAGATCTTTCTATGGAGATCAGTCTAACAAGTTGGTTGTGTTAAAATACGTGGGAAATTCATCTTTCGTAATCCACGTCTCTAAACATTCTGCAAACACAGGAATCAAGACCAAGTTCCTCAACAATGTTGCCATACATCGTCCTCTCTCAAAATATTTGTTATAATTTTGTTGTTCAATGCAGGATCTATTGCCTAAAGTTCAAGGCTTACAATGAACATCATGCTGATTTAAGAAGTAATCAAATTTGTGTACCAAAGGAAGTTATGAAGTTGATTAACCAAAAACAGATTATAGGTATGTAATTTGGTCTTCTTTTATTGTTATTTTTTTAAAGATATTATATTATAACCTTATAGGTTAATAAATATTAAAAAATCAATTCCTATTATCAAAAATAGCACATTTAAAAAAATCCGTGGGATAACATAACATCATACAATACATAACATCCATTACTCTGAAGATTGATTGGCATCTAGTCTTGAATGGCGACAATCTTGAGAATTATTATAATAATATCAGCTAATCATCTTCCACTAGTCAAGGACAAGGAAATTCTATTTAAGATATCAGAGCTAGAATGCATGCTTCTTCTGCTGACACCATCTACACTAAAAGAGGATGATGACAAGTTGACATTTTCAGTCTCCTCTGATGACAAGTTGACTTTTTCCCATTGGTGCTTCTCCACAATGTTTATTTCTTCAAGTCCCATTGCCACTTCTCTCATGGTGGGCCTTTCCTCTCCCTTCAACCTTAAACAATGGCTTGCAATATTGGCAACATCCATTAGTTGCTCAACATTTGCCTCATCCATTATGCGGCTATCGACAATGTCAAGTAGCCGACCCTCATTCATCGAAGAAAGGAAGTGAACCGCAAGGTTTCTATAAGCCTCTGGCCTTTCAAAACAGAGTGCCTTCTCTCCTGTTAACAGTTCGACTAGGACAACTCCAAAACTATACACATCACTTTTCTCTGTTAACTGGCTTGAGTGGAAGTATTGTGGGTCAAGATATCCCAGTGTCCCCATCACCAAAGTCGTTAACTGACTTCGATCAAGAGGAATAATCTTTGAAGCTCCGAAATCAGATACCTTTGCAGTGAGATTGTGATCAAGTAGTATGTTTGAAGTTTTCACATCTCTATGTATGATTGGTGCATGGGTAGCAGAATGCAAGTAAGCCAGGGCCCCACCAGTTTCTACTGCTATTTGTAATCTTCTTTTCCATGTAAGTCTTAAAGATTTGGTTTGATCGTGGAGATGGTCGTAAACAGTTCCATTGGGAACGAATTCATAAACAAGTAAGGGAACCTCTGTCTCTAAACAACACCCCAAGAGTTTCACCACATTTCTATGGTTGATTTGACAAAGCAGAATCACCTCATTGATGAAATGCTCAATTTGGTTTGGGTTACTGATTCTCGACTTTTTTATTGCTACAGTTCTATTATCAGGTAATATTCCTTTGTAAACTGTTCCCTCCCCACCTTCGCCTAAGACCATCTCTTCATTGAAATTGTTGGTGGCCTCTTTTAGTTCTTCCACAGTGAAGATTTTTGTCAATTCATTTGAATCACTGTGCCTGCCTATCTGTTGCTGTAATAACATGCCACCGTTTAGTTGGAAAAAATGTTCTTTAAGTTTGTTGAGTTTTCTTTTCTTTAATGTACAACACAGGTATAAGGTTCCCCCCACCAGTGCCAATATACTTCCACTCACACCTGAAAGTCGATAAGTGCAAACAATTATTTTCTCTCTAATGTTTATACGTATGCTCAGTTGCCGATAAAACATTTAATAAAAAAATTAAGTGCCATATATTGTTCAGATGACATGATGCATGGACTAACTCAACTTGAAGGCCTATACATACAAAGGACAAAGCTATTGTAAATTTAGTGCAATGGAAGGAAAGATTCAAATCGAGGAGAGGTCATATATGTTTTCAAATGAAGGGATAGAAAGCATGCTTTTATTTAGTGATTTATTAGATAATTGAAAATAACATATATAGAGAATTATTCGAAACCAGAAGAATAAAGAGTAGTGGTGGCTGAATAATTAATTCCTGAAACAAAAAGTCATGGTCGCCTTTGTGTGATATGAATACAATACTGAAATTAAATACTGATAATATATTTAGATGCCATCTTTTGATTAACATAAAACATATATAAATGGATTAAATATGTTTTATCTCTTAACTTTCAATAAAAATTAGAATTTTTGAAATTGGTCTTAATTTAGTCCTCCAACTTTAAAACTTCGAATTTAGTCTTTTTAACAAGTTTTGGTAAGTTTATTTAATTTTTCGAACATATTTTATGATAATTTTTTAGTTAAATTAAAACGAAAATATATTAAATTGTGTAAATAATTCAACTACTATCATGAAATACATTTAAAATAAATAAATTTAACAAAATTTGATTAGAATGATCAAATCTACACAGTTTTAAAATTAGATAACTAAATTTAAAAAAAAAATTTGAAAAAAAGACTAGTTGAGATATAAAATGATATTTAAGCCCATCTATCCGTAGAAAGAGGTAGTTTATATATTGTACCAACGAAATTTCTTCCAGGAATATTATATTTGTAATAGTAAACCCTATTAATGTGGTTCTGTAATCGAGAATATAAGTTTTGACAGAGAAAAGTATGCTTACTGAGAGCAATTATTATTTTGCGGTTACTCCTGCTAACACATCCGCTTCCATTGATCTTCCCATCTCCTTCATATCCCTTTAGACAAGAACAACTATAGCTCCCTGCTGGACTGTTGATGCATATTGATCTCCCCTTTAAACAGTCGTGGGATTCCTCAGTGCATTCATCAACATCTAAAAGATAATTAACGACTTTTAAACAAAAAAATGTTCACAATTTTTGAATAGTTTGTCATTAATTTGTACAATAAAAATTTGTAGATTGGAACAAGAAATATGAGAGATGTTTTAACACAAAAACAAGTTTGTTATATAAATTTTATCCTCAAATAACACTTAATGTAATAGTGTTTTAATATTTTGTGAATCAAATTTTAAGTAATCAATAAAGGTGATTTTATAAAATTGATTGTTATATAAAAAGACGTTAAAAATGATAATATGTTAAAAGGAGGAGAATATAGAGACCTTGACAGCCATGTGGTAGGTAAGGATTTCCTCGAAAACCAATGGAGCATTTACAATGGTAACCAGGTCCCACGATTGCATTGTGACATTCACTGTACTTTGACTTACACGCATAGCTTGAAGCATTCTTCTGAGCATCTATGCACGTGTTCCCCACTGCCCAATCCACAACCACAGGAAACGTGTTGCTTCTGTTAAAATTGATCAGATCTGTGATTGAGAAATCGTAAGCTCCCTCCTTAACCAGAAATGCATAACCACATGGCTTGGTGTAGTTATCGTCGAAGATATTTGAAGCAGAAATATAGGCGAATTCCGATAGCCTATGTTGAATTGGAGTCTCGCAACAAAAAGTGCCGGAGCATGAGTCATCATGTGTGTTGTTGTAAATTGTGGTGTTCAAGGACACGCAAGAAGTGGGAGCGTAACGTGTTTTGGATCTTGAATCTTGATCATATACTACTCCTGCCGTGTCAGCGCCCAATACAGTTAACTTGTTTTGGTTGGATGATAGGTGAAAAGGTCTGTCGAACATGATGAAAATAACCTCGTTGTATGATTCACCAGTCTTGTTATCGACGACGCAACTTTTAGCAACTGGCAATGAAACATGCAGTTGGCCGTCGAGTGAGATGTTCAGCACCCGCACGTTTTCATAAGTAGTGTTCAAGAATGGAGTGGGTGGTGAAAGGGTTTGGTTGCAAGTGATGAGAAATGAGGTGTTGAGAGAACAGTGCTTAGTGAGGCCAAAGGGAAAGGGAATGCTAACATTGCCGCACTTTGTTGGACACTTTGGCTTTGATATAGGTTGGGTTTTAGCTGATGCTGCTACTGCTGCAGTGAGGAGCACAAGAAGTAGCCGCTGCTTCAAATACAACCCCATCTGCACCTGTTTTTCTTTCAACTTCATTTAATCATGAGCGTGCTCTTATAAGATCCTAAGATTCTGGAATAAATGATTCAGAAAGACTTGGTTTAGGGTCAATGATAAGGTTCAATTGCCCCTTCCAATGATTTTCCTAAACTGCTCGTGATTTCTTCTACACATTAACTGTTGTTGCCAACAAAAGAAAAGAACATTAACTGTTTGTCAAATAAGGAGGAAAGATTTAAAAAAGGACACGGCACATTGAAACACCTTTACTCATTTGACATTGTATTTATTAATGAAACAATAAGAATACGTGTGTTAAATGAGGGTAAAAGCATGTTAAAATATTTTTTTCTTTTAAAAGAAATGGAATCTTTGGTGTAGCGACTTTGAGTCAATGATAGAGTTCAACAGTTGCCTCATATGAGTTTTTTAAACTGCCCTTTAATTTCTGTACGTTCTTTGAATTCGAGGTTAAATAATGAGAAAATAAACTAAAAGAAAATAATAATAGAATGATTATTACAGAGAAGACTCGAGGCATTGTTCTTTCCAATTTTTTTTCCTTAACTGCACTATTCTATACATTAATCGTTATAATTAGGAGAAGAAACAAGAAAAGGTATTTTAAAAATGAAGAGCAATATAACTATATATGTTTTTGTCGGTAAGAATCCTATTCTAGAAAAAAAATATAATGACATGTTAATAATTGTAAACATTTGTGAACTAAGTCTATATCACACCGTGGAAAAAGGTATCTTCTGTGCTTCATTGATAAATACAACTTTAAGGATGGAGTTATTTACTTTTTGAAAAATTAAAAGTTTTGGGAATGTTTCAAGACATACAAGAAATCAGTGAAAAATAAGAAGAGATTTCTATATAAGTATTTAAATTTGCGTATGAACAGAGGAAGATAATTCAATTCTCTGAATTTTAAATCCTTTTTTTTTTGTGAAAAAGAGGGAATAAAGAGACAATTTATTATAACATATACACTCCACCTAACAAAATGCAAAAGTAGATAATAGAATAATGATGAATATCGTACGTATAGAACACATTTGAGTTTGGGGTTACATATCACATATGCGATGATGGGATTTCTCATGAGGTTTTTATGTACCGGTTAATGTTAGTTTTTTTTTTATTAAAGAAAAACAAATATATTAATAGGAACAACAGAGTTATTTTTATACAGATACAAAGAATAAAGATAGAAGAAAAAAGAAAAAGAAATCATCTCAGAACAATTTTAATGTTAGTTGTTAGTTTGTTAACGAGAAAATTGAACCCCTTATTTTTCCAATTTTCCCTATCAAACCAACTCATATGTCCTGAGCGTTAATGGCACTATTAAAAATTCTCGTATTACATGATAATTTTCTTGCAAATTTCTTAAAAAAATTTGCAAGAAAAATCCTTTTTCTGTTGTTTTTATTAAGAATTTTAATTATCAGGTAATTTTTTCGTGGGTAATTATTTCTTACAAAATTATAAAATTCGCAAATATTTCTTACAAAATTTGTTGCGAAAAGTTTTTATACAAAATATTTTGCAAAAAAAATGGCAGAAATTTTCTGCAAATTTTTTTTCATAACAAAATTTATAAGTATTTCCTACAAAAAAAATTCAAAACAAAATTGGCAGGAAATATGAGTTTTTTTAGAAGTGTGAGAAGTTGAACTCACACCTTCCTTTCCAATTTTATCATTAAACCAATCTTATATCTCATATATATAAGTTTATCACTACTTTTAACACAAAACCTCCAAACATTAAGTTTATGGATTCTTTTTTTTTCTTATATAGTGTGTAACTTTGTTATTTTTACGTAATGTGAAACTTAGATTTACACTTAGATTATTTTCAGTAATATATATATATATATATATATATATATATATATATATATATATATATATATATATATATATATATATAAAAGATAAAAGTAAGTGAACTATGATAAAATGTTTTCTTTGTATCATGGTAGGTGTGAGACTTGTGTTGTTTAGAAAAATTATGTTTATTCACCGATTAAGGTTAAGAACTTTAAAAGAATGAAAGTGGTTGATGTGTAAGAAATAAATCTAAAACTGGGAAAGCAATAAAATTTATTAATTACTATATGGTAAAGACTTCATTAGGCTATATTTCATACATCAAATCAATATGAAAAACACTAAATAATGTACTTCCAATTCCTATTCTAGCATTCACATCACATGTAATAAGCCCTAATATTTTAGTGACAAGTCTAAACTTATTAATAAAAACCCTAATGCCTTAGATATTTTCTTATTAAAAGTTTGCATTAGGCATTAAATTTGAATGTTAGGAATGATCAAAACTCTATGTCTAGATACTCAATCAATTAGTTGTTTTATTGTAGTCTAGGTTTCAACATCGTGTCCATTAACCAGTTATCCACACATATGCAATCAATCAATTCATGTAACTACGATTGAAAATACAACACAAGAGTAATGGAAAAGAAATACATTGAATAGTAGAAATCATAAAAATTGAAGATCCATTACGTCCAAACCCTGTGAATAAGGAAGTTTAGCAACTCCAATACATTCTGAACACTAGAAAAAAAGATGATGAATGCCTCAAGCCTCCAGAAAGAGTCTCCACCCTTTAGGATTGGTTCCCTATTCTCCTAAACCATAAATCCTAAACTATAAACCTCTAAAAGGGGTGTTTAATTTTTAACTCTGAAAAGCCTTCTATTTAAAGACTTTCAGAACTAGATTGAACTTGAAATTTGTATTTGAATATGTAATTGAAGTAACCAACTCTATTGATAATTGATTATGTTGATAACTTCTTGAATCTCTAAGATTTCCACTTATCTACATGATATAAATCAACTACTTATATTTTTCAATTTATTAGAAAAAACCTTAATTATCTAATAAAAGATAAAATATTTATCTTTTCTAAAATTATCAAACAAAATCTTAATTATCTTTCCTAAAATTATTTAATAAACCCTTAATTATTTAAAAGGATAATAATAAACATATCAATAAAAGATAAAAAAAAAATAAACTTACTAAAAACATGATAATGTCAATTATTAATAGTATTACATCAAATCCAAAATTATGTATATCATATACTGATCGTCAAAAACGAGTTTTGGTGCAATTGTCGTCTGATTTGCTTTCACACATATAATCTACATTACAAATAATAGTTTAATTTATTCACGCATTTTATCAAATACCAGTGTGAAAACTAGATTTTCACCGGAACATTTTATCAAACACTTTTGAGTTTTGTATTTCGATGCTATTTTAGGAAGAGTTAAGGCCTGTAACATATTCCATTCATGTTTCCTTACAGTTCTGCATATTCATTCATCAAATCACAACATCCCATCACCATTTGCATAGTGATTTAAGCCTTTCTTCTTAAAACCTGAAATGAAATTACTGCATTAGTGCAATTATGTTCCAGCGTTTTTTAGTTTCTTCTATTGATACTATAACACTATTTTAGAGTAGTGTTTACTTTCTTTTCTTTCCCCCATTCATTGTTTAATTTCTAGGATAATAATTGGATACAAGTCTAGCTACAAAATTACACAATTCCTTGGATTATAGCTTGGTTATCGTCTTATACACATGGAAAAATTGAGACTTTTGTTAGAACCATAGACGATAAAGGGCATTAACATGGTCTAATCAACAATAGATATTTCATGCTATAACACCTTCCAAGGCATATGGGTCATTCTTTCTCACATCCTTCGTGGACCCCTTAACACCTTCTGCACTCTCCTCTCACCTTTGAACTTATATCCCTTCATGTCTAGCTCACTAAGAAATATGTGGTTGTGCTTCAAGCTAGGTTTATACCTAACTTTGTCAAATACTCTATTAGTTCCATTATGTAAACAAAACTTTATGGTTCCAACTCCAATTATCTTTTAGGGACGTGTACCGAATTTTAAATTTTAAAGAAAAAAAAAAAGGAAAGGTTGCTTTACGGTCAATTGCATATTAACTTTAATTTTCTATTTAATAACCACATGTGATAATCACTAAAGGTAATGTTAACACCATTAATAATAATAGAGTTCAAAATTAAACTAACGAAATTAAAATTTTTGTATTAAAGTTGTAATTTTTTTTCTTATTATACTAAAAAAAATATATTAATATTTATTGTACAAATTAATTGTTTATCTAATATTTAATGTAAATTGTAAGTTTAGTGTCTCTTTTCCCAAAAGATGACACAAATGAATTTTTTTATAGTTTTCTTTTTTACCATTTGGTAGCATTCGTGCAATCGACCTAACATTTCTAAAATTTTAGTGTCACACGTGATCAACTTGACATTTGAATAACATTCCTTGTGTAATGTGTAACGTCCCATTTAATTATTAGACGAAATTAAAGGAAACGTCACGCGATAAAAGTATAGTAACGTAGTCCTTGAGTCCTTAACACAAACCCCTACAAAAGCCGGGCACACCACGATGCCAAAGGAAAGCTGAATGCAACTAACAAAGAGTGTAGAGTAGGAAAACATAAGACGATACAGGGGCCGTAGCCCTAGAGATAACATGAATAAAATAACTCTAGCCCAGATGACTAAGCAGCGGAATCGCCATTCCCTTGTTGATCACGAGAACCTTGCCCATCTGCTCCCATCAACCAAGTTGATGATCATCGCAAGGAAGACCAACCACATACAACACAACCATGCAACAAAATGGGTAAGCTAGAGCCAATAACATATTCATCATACAGTCAAATATATTTTCATCATCTCATATCCATATAACAACCAAACATGTTATGAATCTTCATTCAATACACTACGACTCGACTCGACTCATCCAGATACGTATAACTTGGTCGGATTCAGCGGATGCTTGCACTTGTGGTGGATACCTCTGCTCGACCCTGAGCTGCTCGATCCTGAGCTATGTGTTTCAAGTGTTACGATAAATCAAATCTCCCTCACCACAAGGTTAGCCCTTACTGGATTTCAGGCCTCCTGCTACTCTCACCACAGGAGTCAGTCCGCTC
>Ga0214543_1007917_pt1 | contig 17805 bp, 19 predicted proteins | sample CNSS2metaG_FD_160094 | JGI IMG/M metagenome (GOLD analysis project Ga0214543, IMG submission 160094) | Root nodule microbial communities from cowpea collected in UCLA plant growth center, Los Angeles, California, USA - CNSS2 | ecosystem: Host-associated > Plants > Roots > Nodule | place: USA... | reverse complement strand
ATATATATATATATATATATATATATATATATATATATTTGCCATCTTTGCCAACTCCCGCGGTAGAGTTCATCAAACATTAAGATGTTAAATTACATCAAAGTTATGAAGACCTTTCTTATGCCAAATCATGGAACAAAAACAGTTGTAAACGCAAAGTTTGGTTGCACGCATTTTTTACACAATAAAATAGAATCCTCACCCTGAACATTTAATTGGAAACAACTTTATACACTTCCCCTGCACATTGTCATGTTTACTAACACCATCTTCATTCAAATTGATACGCTTGTCCATGACAACACTAGATATGCTTGTCCATGACAACACTTGTTTAATTAAAATATAAAAGAATTGAATAATAATAATAACATATGATTTTTTTACATTTACGATAACTATTTAGGATGAAGAATCATTTCACTAATTAAAGTGACTCTGAAAAATGATTTAAATGATAGATTCAAGGTTATAATGCATTAAAGATATTCATGATACTGCTTAATAAATTTATAATTCTTAAAATTCCAAAAGTTAGAATAAGTGTCACTTGTAGTAATCTGAGAAGAAGTGAATGGATTGTAATGTTCATTTTGACTCACTCTATAATCTTCATTTTATTCATAAATTGTGCTTCCATTAATCAAAATCAAAGGTCCCTAAGTTGGTCTTGCATACCAAACCTCAAATAAATTAACAAAGAAATTTAGAATTTTAAGAGATGAAATCTGAATCCACTAAGACTATTTTGCATTATTTCATTACACTGTAGCGCGACAAGTAGCAAGCCATTAGGAATCATTTTAGTGTTAAACTATGTGTTGGCATTAAAGGTGAATTCAGGATTTTCACTGTTTTTTCTTTTAGCAGCATTTTATCATTTTATCTACAAGTCTATGTCTCCTACAAACCCCTTTTTTTCTTCCTCACATCACAACACAACTTTCCATTCTACACTTTCCTCACCAACACTTCAATCCCTTCGCCAGACCTCCAAATTCCTATATGTTAATGTATATATATACAACTCTTGTTCGCAAAAATATTATATATGCCACAAGAATCAAGGAATGATAAAATTTAAAATAAATTTGGAACCAGTTATATAAAAATTCATTATATAAAAGACTTTTCTCTTCCTGAAAAATTATGTAGAACTAGTTATATAAAAATTCGTTATATACAACATTAACAGTAGCTCCATTGGCTAAGTGTTGCTCTTGCAGCATATTACGAAGCCAAATGCATCTTTTTTTTCATCTATCATTTTCTTGATTTCTAGGTTTTGCATATCAATATATTTAAACCAAAACATGCATTTTAGAGTCCAGCATTCAACTTCAAAAAAATACTTGTACCAGCCCAATGTACCTTTTGTTTATCTGCAACTCTGGATCGAGGAGTTCAACGGAGTTCAAATCTTATCATAATTGCCCTTCCACTTTGCCTTGGTCTGGTGGATGTCAATTTTGATTTTTTCCCTGAACCACAAAATGGTATCTAGCATTAGAAGTGGAGAACAAGAATTCATATGGAAAGTGAAAATCCAAAATGGATTTTACATTAGAGGAACCACATACGATACCTTTAAGAATCGAACCCTTTGGATAACAAACTCATTCGTGGATTGACCTTGTTTCTGCAAGAGATGCGCTCATTAGAGGAATTTATTGTGTCCAACAATCAAATAGGTAGAGATATCAGCGCCCTAGGTTTGGAAATTGGGGATTTCCAGAACTACTGATACAACTTACGAATAACAATTTCTGATTGATACAAATAAAGAACAACAACATTGTTCGACATAAACAAATTTTTGGAACTGAAATTGGGTTCGATTCACGTACCTCTACATAATGAAAAAAGAAAAAAACGAACCATTACCAAGATTCATCTCCTTCAATTGAAGTTCAATGACTGTGAGAGCGTGGAAGGAATTATTGTAGAGTGGCACGAGAAAAAAGGTTTCAATGTTAAAAGAAAAATATTTTCCAAATTTAATTTTTTAATATTTTATTATTTAAAATCCGTATATAAAATTTATATGTAATGTATGTGTTACATATTCATATATTCTTACATACAAAATTTATCCTTCACAAAATACTCCTTCATTACATACCAAAACTATCCATATGTAATTTTATTTTACATACGAATACTAATTCATAGATAATATCCGTATGTAAAGTCTAATTTACATACGTATCTAAATTTGTATGTAACTATCCGTATGTAATTATGACTTTTTTTGTAGTGTATACCATGTTTATTACAAAATTTTCAAACTTCTCATTTTGGAAAGCTTCTCCATGATCACTTCCTAAGAACAAATTTTATAGTCTTTTTCATTTTGCAAAACATTGGCAAGTCTTTTGAAAGCAAGAAAGTGCCACAAAGACTCATGGTTTGTGATGGACTAAACAAATTCATGTGTAGCAATTCATAAGGTCTAGTAGTAGAAACACAATTCTTCGGTTTAAAGGAATTTTTTTCGCTTTCCCTTTTGGCATGCTACACAAATTTTGTCCTTCACAAAATTGTGTTTTGGCAACCATTCAACCAACTCCCTTCTATTTAATCGATTCAAATGATCCATTGATAAACCTCTAGTCGCATAAAGATTTAGTCAAACTTGATTTCCTCACTACCTAATATAATATACTAAGAAAACTAAGGTTCACATATGATGTTTGATGAAATGCCTAAGCTACTAATGCATGGTAGCCAATCAATATTGTGAAATTATGAACAGACTGATCAAAATGTGATTTCTAATGCATGAATTACAAAATGTAATGGCTGGAAAGGGAATTGGATGATGATATGCAGAGAATGTAATAATGAATGAATGTTCATGGATGTGTTCGTGAGCAAGAAACAAGAATCATGTGAAATGATTAAGTAGAGTAAATCCCAAATTATGAACTTTATCCAAGGAACTTAACGAACAAATACGCAAATGGAAAATTGAACACAACGAATCACGAATTGGATGTGGAAATGAATCGAAAACATCACATATAGCATCAACATGGAGTTTTGAACAAGAAACAAGCATGAGAAACACTAGAAAATGACTTTTGAAATGGAAATGGGATGAAATAATGTGTGTAAGTGTGTTCTGCAGAACTAAGAACATGAATCAATTTGTTTGATTGAACATGCAATTACACTCAAAAGACATTTGAGAGAAGTCAGATGACTTTGCATATGCTTGAATTCATCATTTTCACTGATTGAATCCAAGATTATAGCAAATCATGCATCTCAACCATTCAAAATTCAATCATAAACTCAATTTTGGTAGAAAAAAAAAGCTTTGGAAAAAGGAAGGAACGATAGCACAGTAATGAAAAACACAAATTCATTCAGAAGTAACTATGAAAATATGTCTACAATTGGTGGAATAGTCTGAAACTCACAAACAAACGTGAACTAGGAATGATCTTGATCAAATGTTGACTATGTAGTCATTGAGAAAGTGGTTTTCTATGGTAGTATGGATGAGTGGTTCTAGCGTGAATGTGATGACATGAATGACGTTGGGTGATGTATTCGAATGAGTGAATGGTGCCTAATATCTATCATTTTCTAGTCCCTAAGACTGTCTATTACAAGTGATGAGGCCGTAGATGCCGTGAATAGGTGGGAACTTGCTCCAATTGACGGTGAATCATCGGAACGACCTCCTGACGTTGACTCCTTCTGTGGAATCAACTAAGAATGCAGCGAAAACTTACAATCAGAACAAATCACTCTCGTTCTCTCACGGATCCTCACAACACTCACGATTTTGGAACCCTAGGAGGAGAAACCTCTACTAGGAAGGTGAACTCTGAAAAAGGGTAAAAACCACACTCTATTTTCAAAGCTAATTACAATGAGTTGGCCTGCACCTTTTATAGATCAAAGGCAGCCGAGAAGATTAAACAAAAGAAAAGAAGGAAACCCTAACCTAAGGTGTGATACACGTGAAGGGAGATGTCGATAATAGAACCCTGAACGCGTGAAAGGTTGTGGCACACGTGAGAGAGTGGGCTGCGTAGGTGATGTTGATCTGCCGAAGGAAACCCTAGCCCCCAATGGAGACACTCCTTCACGTGAGACAAGCTGGAACAAACCCTAACAGAGGGTTGACTTTTGGAAATGAGTAAGCAGCTCGTGCTGCGCGTCAAAGGAAATGAAGTGGGTTGGATGCGGACTTTGGTTGATCTGCAGAAAAAAAAAAACAAGTGATGAGGCTTGGAGCAATTGGGCTGGCAGGTTTCAAAGTGTGAGCACGTGCTTTGTTGTAGATTGGATATAAGCCCAATCTCTTTAAACGCTGAATCATGCAGCTGAAACGCATGTTCAAATGGTGGTGCGCTGGTCAACATTGTGCCGCATGTGGCTTCCAAAATTGATGCAGGCCCAACTAGGTTGTTCAGCATGAAAACATTGAATGGTGTTGCATTTGGTGTATAGAAGAATTGGGCCACATGCCCAATGCCAAATACTTTAATAATTGGTTTGGAAAATGGGCTGCAATTAACAAAACAAGCCCAATTAGAGTAACATTTATTTAATTAAAAACAAAAGAAAATAAAAGAAATGGGCCTAGGCGTTGGTCCAATGCTATAAGCCTTGTTGGGGTCACATCATCTCGTCCCTCTTGAAGAGGATCTGTCCTGAGATCAAGAGGGTTGTGAAAGGCTCACAACAACCAAATGAAGATTCCACCAGGATCAAAAACAAATATGCAATAATCATTAAACAAAATGGTAATGAAATCATAAAGACCATGCAGAAGATATGGAAATAATATGTGTGAAGATGGGCTTTTAAAGTTGTGAAAATGTGATATCCAGCCCAGTTCACAGAAAGAGTGTCACTTTGACTTAGATGATTTTTAAAAAGAATTTTAAAGTCAAAGTGTGTTTTGGCACAAGTTGTTGAGGAGTATGAAATATGTGAATGAGATGGAGAACAAAAAATTTGATAAGGAAACAAAAGAAAAGAGTTAATGAAAAAGTGAGAAGAGTTTAAAGATGGGAAAACTCCCTTTGAAAATTGGGACTTCATGGAAGGAATTGGTAAAAGATGGTACACCAAATCCCTAACAATGAGTTCCCTTTTTTCTTTTGAAATGGGCTCTAACTCTACCACTTTGGATTGTCTTTCAAGCTCACTCTTTTGTTTTATTTTCTCTCTTGCTTCAAATTCTTTTCTCTCATTCTCTTCTTTGGCTTTTCTAATACTCTCCTCTTTTGCCTCTCTTTCTTCTTCTCTTTTATCTCTTTTTCCTCTTGTTCTCTTTTAGCACAAAGTTTCTCAAGCTCTTCTTTTTCTCTTTTCTTTTCATACTCTCGAAGCTTTTTAAGTTTTGCTTGCTCTCTCGTATGCTTTTCTCATTGTGCTTAAAATCTTTTTCTAGTCTAGAAAACTTAGCAAGATTTTGGATGAATGCATCACCTATGTCAATGAAGTTTTCTATCCTAGCTTTTTGCTCTCTATTGATCCTAAATAAAGGGGGAATGAAATGTTTCCACATGCATGCTTTCAATTCGTAAAATGTATTAATGCATGATTCTATCCCTTTTTTCACTCTATACTGCCTCTCTTGCCACCACTCGCATGCACGCCCTATAAACCTAGAAGTAATATGCCTAAGAATGTCAATTTGACTATATTTACTAAACAATGAATGTTATGATGCAACTCATTACTATTATGCCTACCTAAATGCACACTACTCTGCCTACTTACATGCACACTACTATGCCTTGTTGAAATTAGGCTGCCACGTGCAGGCCCAATTGATGTTGAAGCTGCCGAAGAAAAATGTTGGCTGCACGTTACTGGATACAAAGGAATCCACACCGAAGATGTTAGTGGGCTGCTAGCAAATGCAGTGAGTCTCAGCCTAATAAGACGTGATGATGTTAAATGATGCGCTGGATCAGAAAGTTGAAAATGATGCACGGGTGCTTGCAGTAAAGTTGCCTCTTGGCTTGTTTGGGATGTAGGCTGCATTTAACAAAAAATACCCAATTTAGACAAACATTTATTTAATAAAAGAAATAAAGAAAATAAAAGAAAATTAAAAGAAATGGGCCTAGCCAATGGCCCAAGCTATGAGCCTTGTTGGGGTCACATCAACAAGTTCCATTAACCGTAAACAACTCCATCCTACACTAATTAACTAACTAATCTTGACCAGCCACCTAGGTAGCACGTTGCCATCTAAATTTACAACTGGAGCAGGTCAACATCCGTGAGTGTTTGTGTCCTTGAAGCTCCTTAACCTTCTATAACAAGTGATTCAACTAGCTCTATGACAACTCATCATTTGCCTCTAATTCGACTCCTTCACATATATCTTCCAAAGAGAGATTTGGCCCATCACAACACTTCATATAAACAACCTTCTTCTATTAGAATCACTTCTAACAGCTCAACACTCACCCCTTCCTGTATTCACAACTAAAGGAACAAGTTAGATTTCATAATCCAAAACTATGCTACAAACTAAGCTACATTAATGACCTACACAAGATAAAATTAGATTTACAATTTCCATGCAGTTTTTGATCATGTTTCAGCCCTTTCAAGGTTAGCAAAAATGTGAATGATTGCTCTTAAGATTTTTCCCACAAGTGTTAATTGGATTTGAAAGTGAAAAGTCAACTTTGAGTCAACTCTAGTCAATTCTTCAGCAAAAAGTCAACTCTAAGCATTTTCTTGCATTTTTGGTTGATTTAGATTTTCCCATGACTTTCTCTGATCACTTGAATGCTATTCTTGATCCTTTTATCTGCATTAAACTCAAAAATCTCGAAATGGATGTTAGTCACACTAAAATTTTCGTAATGACTTTGAAACTAGACTACAAACTCTACTCCTAAGCCTATGTATCTAAAATAAGAAGCTATGAACCTATTTATGAATATATCATATCTACTGAACTATACCATACTAATAGTACTTCTAAGGATTACAATAAAAATGTACTAAAATACCCCACTAATTTATTTATGTAAAACTAGACTAAAAACTTAACTAAACTAATTCTAAGCTAATAACTCCTAATTTACAACATAAACCTACCCAAAATAGTACAATTACCTAAGAAATACTCTATAGTTTAGGGGCTTATCACATCCCCACACTTAAACTATTGCACTTTTAGGCAAGATAAAGGAAAAAACAACTAGAATTTCTAAAAACATAAAACTCAAACCAACAAATATGCACCTATTAACTCTCTAAATATCCAAACTCTAACCTGCACATGCTATGAAAACAATCCAATTTAAGTTGTAGAACATTCAGTCATCAAAATCGACTGCAAACAAAGATTTCAAGTAGTGAATCATTCAAGATTTAATCGCAATCATAGCTTCAATCTCAGGGTGGTGTTTCCACTTTACATTCAAGTGTATGGGATCATATTTGCTCTCGCAATCCAATCACATGAATTCAAAATGAAGATCAATAAGAGTTATTTAATGGCTTGTAATGAGGTTGGGCTAAAAGTGTGGTATATGAAAGCGAAGCAAGGCTTAAATCCATAAATGTGAAGGGAATAAGGGTGGAAAGTGTTGAGTTCAAGTGTAGAACTGATTGGATATGCAAATGGTGTTCCAACAGCGTTCTCGCTTAACTTCTTTGCTTTTGTTTTCATTTTTGTTTTCATCTTTTCTTTTTTGTTTTTCAATTTTTTATAGCTTTTCACATGATTTTTCTATTATTCTCAATTGTTCCAGCCAATTTTTTCATATTTCTAGGCCTTCAAAGATCACACTTTCCAACAATTGAACTCAACATTATCCTATAATTCAGCCCAAATCACTTCACATCCCCAAGTAAGGTGTAAACTTGGTTTTTTCAGAGAAAGGGATATTGTCAAGGTAATAATTGTAAGGAAAGGTCATTGCTGACTCAAAATTTGGGTGCAAAGGTGATTTTTCAAGGCAAATCTTATTTGGCAATTGTCTGCATAAAAAATGTCCTATATCACATCAACAAATCACATTCGATGATCAATTATGCAAAGAAACAAAGTAAAGCCTAGAATGCCAGTTTCATGAATAAATGCACACAAGAAAATGAATTTATGCTCAATGCTCTCGATGGTCAAATATGTCAAAACTGCTCATGCCACTAATATTTCATGCAAAAACCAGTTGAATCATTGGATTGAAGTAAAAGAAATTATTGAAATGCTAATTCACGCAAACTAAACCTTTTACTAAAACATACAAATCAAAAGCTAGGCTAGAAAGAGAGAAAAAAAATGCAAATATGTGAAAACTGGTAAAAACAAAATTAAAGACCTACTCAACAAGTATAACCATCTAAAGAAACCTAAGAAACAACTCTAAACTAGAATTCTACCTAGAACTACAAATTTCACTACCTAAAACTTTTAAAAAGACCCTAAAACTAGGCCAAACCTAAGGTTATGCTAAAGCACTACTGAAACTATAAAGGACCTCCTAAACAAGGTTAAAATGACTAAAGAAACCTTAAAACTAACTTAGAAACTCTATCCTAAAAAGACTTCTAAAAATCACTCCCTGAAACTAAGACTAATCTACCAAACTAACCCAAATGCATATGCATGTATTAACCTAGCCTATAGGATTGTAATCCAACTATCCTAACATGTTTCTAATGACAAAATATGACAAAGAAACAACTCAAACTATTGAAACTAGCTACAACTCAAAATCTAGCTACCTAGGACCTAAAAAAATTTTATACAGAACACACAATTTATACAAAACATAAAAAAAATTGACAGTAAAAGCAATAAAACAAAACTTAAAACAGAACCAGGGAGTGTGGTAGCTGCTACAACTAGTCTTCAATGTATGGATCTTGCAAATTGTTCCCTGCCTTTGTCATCCATCTTTACTTCTTGGAAAATATTCGGTTGATGGCCATTTACCTTAAAAGCATGGTAAATGTTAGGTCATTTAATTTCCATAGCTTCATGAGGAAAAGTGTTAACCACCACGTAGGGCCCTTCCCATTTTGATCGCAACTTCCCAACTATCAAATTCATCTTGGAGTTATACAAGAGGACTTTCTTCCCTACTTGGAAATCCTTTCATGATATCCTCTATTCATGAAACCTCTTAGTCTTCTCTTTATAAATTCTAAACTTATCATAAGCTACAAGTCTTATTTCCTCCAACTCCTATAACCGCAGTTTCCTAATATTTCCACTTTCTTCCAAATTTAAATTGCAACATTTAACTACCCACAAAGCTCTATATGCAATTTCTACAGGGAGATGACATGGATTCCCAAAAACTATTCTAAATGGTGACATCCCCAAGGAGTTCTGTAAGCAGTTCTCTAAGGCCATAATGTGTCATCTAGCCACTGGCTCCACTTTTTCCGATGAGGTTGCACCAACTTGATCAAGAGTTTTTTTACCTCTCTATTGAAGATTTTCGCTTGACCATTTGTTTGAGAATGATAAGGTGTAAAGACATTATGTGCAACCTTATATTTCTAAAGCAAGCCAGTAATGATCCTATTGCAAAAATGACTCCCAAATCTGCACAAAATATTAGTTTTCAAAAAATTTGCTACAGTTTTTGCATCATTCAACTTGGTTGCCTTTGCCTCTACCCATCTAAATACATAATCAGATGCAATCAAAATGTAACAGTATCCAGTAGAATTCGAAAGTGGACCCATGAAGTCTATTCCCCACACACCAAAAACCTCATAGAAGATCAAATTTTTCCTTGGCATCTCATTCCTTTTCGTGATATTTCCTCCAACTTTTTGACAAGCTTCTCACTGGTGCACAAAAGCTTATGCATCCTTGAAAATTGTTACCCAGAAGAAGCCACTATCCTAAATTTTTCGAGCAATTCTCTTTGCATCACGATGTCCTCCTACTGCAAAGTCATGGTAGAACTTCAATATACTCATTATCTCATCATTAGGCACACGTCTTATCATCAATTAATCACTAAAACTCCTCGACGAGAATGGATCATCCCAGATATAATATTTCACATTTGATTTTAGCTTTTTAGTTTGATTTGTACTCGAGTGCTTGGGTAACACTGATGTAGCCAAGTAATTCACCAAATTTACGTACCAAGGAGTTTCTCCGACAAGAGAAACACTAATAGTAGCCTGCATATCCCAAAAGAAACCTAAATTCTCTAATTGATGTGGGAAAAGGTAATATAGCTATGATATCCACTTTATCCTTATCCATCTGAATTCCTTCCTTAGATATTACATATCCCATAACAATCCCTTTATTCACTATAAAGTGGCACTTATCATAGTTCAAAACTAAATTCATTTCAACACACCTCATCAACACGTTTTCCTGGTTATTCAAGCATTCATCAAAGAATGATCCAAAGATAGTGAAGTCGTGCATGAATATCTCCATGCAACTTTCCATCAAAGACGATGAAGTTAGCCATCATTGTTTTTGCATGTAAGGGAAGTTGATTTGGACCATTCCAAGATAGCTACAATAAGACAAGGTTAACACATGAAAAACACCATATTCAAGACAACCTAAGCTCTAGATACCAAATGATGAAGGATTAAGTTGGTTCCTTTTAAAATTATGAATATAGTAAGGGTTAATTAAGAAAGTCTAGTGAAGATTCCCATTGGACATTAAGATAGCAAATTATCGATATGAGAAGGCGCATATGAAAACACTCTAGAGAAGAAGAGAAATAAATTGATTCAAGAAATAAAACATGATGATGAATTAAACATAAAAGCCGAATTGAAAGAAAGAAGAAACAAAAGATGAAAGTTTGTGAGTGAAGCGCGCCACTTCAAGGAAAGGCAAAAGCCATGGATCCTTGGAGATGTGCGGACGTGTGCCGCCACTTGAGTCTAGCTCGAGATAAGGCTTAAAAGTTTCACTCCCAAAGGAAGATACTCTCACAAAGGTTTAACACAGGGTGTATATTAAATTCCAAAATGATCAACCCTTTTACATTTAGTAGAGTACCCTTTATATAGAAAGGTTTAAAGGTCTCTTAGCAATAAACATAAGTTTAGAAAACCCTACAAGTAGGTTAAAATGGAGCAACAAATGGTCTCCTAAAGAGGATTTTCGTCCAAGACACGTGGTCCTCTATTCTAGATGCTTCTAGAACCTCTCAATGTGGATTCTTGACCAAGTCATGTGGTTTCCCTTATTCTAGAAGTTTCTAGAAGGTTTTATTTTCTCTCTCTCTCTTTCACATGGCCTCCACATCATCTCTACTCCGCCACTAAGGTTGCGCCACTTCATCCACCTTAACTAAACCTACAAAACACATAAACAAGGATTAACATGTTGACTTAAGTCAAATAAACTCTCGTCAATAAGTCAAACCTAGTGAAAGGTCAACAAGTCAACTAAGGTTGAGTTAACTAAGTCAACTTAGGGAAATTCAAACATAATGAAAAGAAAACAATGAAAGGGATTAAGGAACTTCCTTTCTCCTAAGCATGTGTTATAGACCATCATCCTTAGTAGGGGTCAAACCTTCATCAGTATATCATACCAGCCTTTAACAATTTTTTCAACTCATCTTTTACCATATCTAAAATTGTGGGTTCAAACGTCTTTGTCGTTGCCTTATTGGGCTACTATCATATTCAAGCAGAATTTTATGCATACAAATGGCAAGGTTTATCCCAAGAATATAAAACAGAGACCAACCAATCGCCCTCATATATCTATTCAACACTTCTAGAAGTCTCTCTTCATGATGTGGTTGTAATGCTACTAATATAATGACTAGAAACTTCCCTTCTTATTCCAAGTACACATTTTTTAAATGAGAAGGCAATAGTTTTAACTCCGATCTAGAGGCTTTGTTTTCCTTAGTTCTTTACTTGTTGTTAGTATCATCCTATCCTGGTTAAAGGTCATCATGTGTCATCAATTTTCTCTCTTCAATAACATTTCCTCTCCCTTATTCTTTAGACTTGTGTTGAACATTTCCATCATCTCTTCATGGTCATGAATATGGAGAAACTTTCCAACTTCAATTATGCTTTCACCTGATGTTCCAATGACCTCATCTCCCCTTCTGGAAACTGTTATCATATCACAAGTATCTTATAGCATCGTCTAGTTTAAACTGTTTCCAAATTCCATGGTTAAGGTTCCATTATACACATTAATGAATGTTTTTGTTTTCATAAGGAATGGTCTTCCTAAAATCAATGTATTCTTGTTCCTTGAGAGCTCATCCTGCATCTCTTTGCATAAAAATCTACTAGGAATATGAGCTTCCTTTCACGTACCAACACATCTTCAATTATTTTGAATGGTTGCAAATCTTTCATAATACTCACTCAGATTTTCACCATAATTATGAGTAATATCGCATATTTCCTTTCTTACTCCTGTAGTTCTACTAGTTGGGAAAAAAATTCACAAGAAGCATTTTCTTAGATCTTCCCGGTCTGTTATAAGTGTGGTATGCTTGAATAACCATTGCTTATCCATACCACCTAGAGAGAAAGAAAAAACTCCCAATTTCACTACATTTTCTGGCGCTTCAGTTGGCTTCATAAGCAAGCATACTAATGTAAATTGCGGTAGATGATCATAAGGATTTTCATTTGTTCTGCTCCAAAATTGTGGTAATTGACTGAAAAGACAATTTTTAATTCAAACCCGCACTCATCAATAATTGAATCAGAACTAAAATTTTCAGTCATTCCTTTTTCAATGTAAATAATCATACTTCCGGTAAGAAATTCATCTTTCATTTTATTTCGCAATCTTGTTTTGATAATCTTCATTGTAGAAAATGATACATGAAGAGTTAAAATAAGATGAATTAGACGATCAATCAAGTAAAATGTCTTTCATTTTTTTTCTTGTCAAAGATATACATAATTCAATAATGGTTGATAAATTCTTCAAATCTGGATGGTTAGGAGAATCAACAATGAAATGTTGGAGTGAAATTTTAAACTAATAATCTCTTTATCAATATACCTTTTTTTTTTAAGTTTAAGAAAAAAAAATATCAAAATCTAATAAAAAATTGAGACATGATTACTAAAAAAAGTATGATAATCAAGCCACAATTAAAAATCAATTATGAAAAAAAACATAGTACATTATTTTTTCTCCTATATTCATAGAAAATGTGTTAGGATTCTAAGTATTGCAAAAGTAAATGTCAGAGAAATATTAGGTAGAGAGTGCGAGATGCATTCTGTCTTTTTTGGTAACAAACCCATGTATATGATCGTTGTGATCTTTATCCTCAAGTCATGGGATTCATCATCATATCATGGTGGGCATCTATGATATTTTGTGTTTTCTAAATGGGCCATGGGCTTTATCCATTTTTCAGCATCTATAAATAGACCCTTTTACTTCCTCCAAGAAAACACACATCTTAATTCTCTCATTCTTTTCTTTCTCTCTTTACCTTTTCTTTCTTATATTTTCTTCTATAATATCCTGGGAATAGTTACTCCTTTTAAAGGCTATCTTACTAGTTTCTGAGATCCTCAAGCAATTCTGAGAAGTTCCTGTTATATCCCAGGGGGCTTGCACAACACATTGTGGATAAGTCCTTAAGGGTAGTGAATCTACATGCCTTAGGAAGTCCATCTAGTTCGTGTTTTCGTCAACATTTACAACAATACTTTATACTTATCTAGTTGAAAATTATCCAGCAAGCTTTCTAGAGGCTACTAGTGTTCCTTATGCAAAACAATGGGATAAGGCCATTAAGAATGAAGTTGAATCAATTCAGAAAAATAATACTTGAACCTTAGTAGACTTGCCTAAAGGTGCAAAACCCATTGGTTGTAAGTGGATCTTTAAGAAAAAGCATCACCTTGATGGATCCATAGAAAAGTATAAGGCAAGGTTACCAGCTGAAGGCTTTATCCAAAAACCTACCATAGATTACTTTGATACCTTTTCCCTATGACTAGGATTTCCTCTATTCGAGTTTTGTTGGCTCTAGCAGCTATCCATACTTCGGATGTTAAAACTGTGTTTTTGAATGGTGATTTAGAGGAGGAAATTTATATGATTCAACTTGAGAGGTGTGTTATACCTGGTCAAGAGAATAAAGTGTGCAAACTTTTAAAATCCTTATATTGGTTGAAACAAGCACCAAAATAGTGGCATGAAAAACTTGATAATTTGTTGTTTTATGATGGTTTTTGACCTAATCATGCTGATAAATGTGTGTACTCTAAATATGAAAATGGTGAATGTGTCATTATATGTTTGTATGTGAATGACATGTTAATATTTAGTACATGCATTAATATAGTTTCTAGAACTAAATTGTTTCTAAGCTTTAATTTTGAAATGAAAGACATGGGGGAAGTCAATGTGATCTTAGGTGTTAGAATCATAAGGAATGGAGATAGTATATTACTATCCCAAGAATAATACATTGAGAAACTTCTAAGTAAGTTTGAATATTATGACTTCAAACTACTGAGTACCCCTTATGATGCTAACTCTAAATTAATGAAAAATAGTGGAGAATATGTTTCTCAACCTCAGTATGCCCAAATAATTGGGAGCTTACTACACTTAATGAGCTTTTTAAGACCTGATATTTCTTATGTAGTAGGTAGATAGAGTGGGTACACTCAATGTCCTAATCGAGAACATTGGGATGCACTTGCAAGACTTATGAGATACTTACAAGGTTTAATGACATGGATTATGCCATTGAATATAGTGGATTTCTCATTGTACTGGAAGGGTACAATGATGCTAACTGGACCTCTAATTTAGATGACACAAAATTCACTAGTGGTTCGTTATTCACACTTAGGGGTGGTGTGATTACATGGAGATCAACCAGGCAAACAATTATTGCAACATCAACAATGGAATCTGATTTTGTTGCTCTTGAACTAGCTGGTAAAGGTTGAGTGGTTGAAAAACTTCTTAGGAAACATTCCTTTATGAAAGAAATCAACCTCATTTGTGTCAATACATTGTGATTGCCAATTGACAATAGTTATAGATAAAAACAAGAATTATAATGGAAAGAATAAACATATACAATTGAGACATAATTTGGTGAAGTAGCTGCTAAAGAGTGGAACTATTTCCATTGATTATGTGATATCAGAACAAAATCTAGCAGATCCTTTGACAAAACCCCTATGATGTGAACCCCATTTGCAAAAGGGTTGACTTAGAGTCTTTAGGGTTAAAACCTGCAGAAAATTTGGAAATTAGTGAAAAGGTGGATTAGAAAGATGTTGAGATTCCAATATGGATAGTATATTGGAAATGTCGATATCTTGAGCTCTAGAAATACAATTGATGTGATTCTAAAACGAGGTGAAAGTTCACGTTCTGAACTTTAATTTAGGCTTAAGAAACACTAATTTTATATGTGTAGAACGAGAGTTATGACCACGTGATAAATTTGGACAGAGTTCTTAATTTTTGTTGAAAGAAGAAAATGTCAATATGAAAGGTGGAAGGAAAGAATCACTCTTTTTAAGGGGGACAACACACAAAGGAGGGGAAAGTCCTTTGATACAACCAAAGGTTCTTGAATCACTCAAGAACTTAGGAGAATCACTCTCACTAAGATAGAAGAGATACACTTTAATTTTCTGAATAAAACTCAACTTGTTTCATTGATGAAAATGGTTCAGCTTATATAAAAGCTTTAACCATCAGAATTACAAAAGACCCATAAATTACAATTAAATCCCACTTAGGCTATTAATGATCCCCTACTTAGTGGCTGATTGTAACTACAATTTTGGCAACCCAAAAGTCACCCCAAAATCATTCAACTATGCATCCTCTTGGTCTCCCAAAGGCTGATGACTAAGTTGCAATTGAACCATTATTATAACTTGAAATAAAACTAAACTAGAACCCATTAATTGATTAAACCAAAACATAATTTGGTAAGCCAATTTTACAAAGAATTGGACCATTATTTAAACAAACTAATAAATTAAAAAAAACTGTCGCAAAGTGGTGCATTAGTCCTTCTCCATTTAGGTCATGATGTCATTCATATCACCCTAGGAAGAAATATGGTTTTAGAAACATTGAGGGAAATGGGACTTAAGTCACTTGCAAACAAACAAGTGATGGTAACACAACCTTTGTGATTGGAGATCCCATGAATAAGGTTCATTTGGGTAAAAACAAGTCACTTGTAAGTTCTAATAGCACTAAATTGATTTTAAATTAATGTTGTCCATTCCTATGGTGTATATGAAAATGCTAGAGACTACATTATTGAAAGGTTAAACTTTGTAAGAATTATTCTCTATGGTATAAGAATTTTAGTTTAAACAAATTTTTTAATGATTTTCATATTTCTTACGGGTGGTATATGATCAATCAGTAATAAAATTATAAATAGAAGTGCTAGTATTATAAATTTGTATGTATAGTTGAAGTTGAAATGAGTTCAAATTAACTTACTTTTATTTCCGTATATTATTGTAATCATACATGAGAGATGAATAATCAAGCGTACATTGACAGCATAATCAATATTGCGTACATATTGATAGCATTTTTGTAAACTTTAAAAAAATATATTCAATTTTTCTTTTATGAAAACTTCCACAACATTTAAGATTAACATCATGACATCATCATATTTGAAAGTAGTAATCTACAATATTGCATTTGTAAAGACAATTTATTAAAAAAATGAATGATTATAAATAATAATAATAATAATTATTATTATAATAAATTAAAGATAAAGTAATAAATGTTAAAATCATAATATATATATATATATATATATATATATATATATATATATATATAGGGGTAATGAGTTGAACTATATAAAATTAGGGGAAGAAATACAAACACTGATAAATATTTTTATTTGGTTTTTTTTATTAGTGAAAGGTGACTAACATTTAGCATTTAGGTGTGCCAAAAGCTATAGTAGTGTGGTCCTCAATACAAAAGATCGAGCCACGACACTAACCAACCTCATCGCTCAGGGTCTCGGTGCATTTTTTCTATTTAAAAGTAATTATTAACATGTTATTTTTAATAATAATAATAATAATAATAAAAATAATAATAATAATAATAATAATAATAAGAGTTAAATATATTTTTGTCATTTATATTTAATAAAAATTAGAATTATTTTTTCTTTGAAATTTTGGTTTAATTTAGTTTTTCATTCTTAAAAATACATGAATTTAATTATTTTAATCAAATTTTGTTAAGTTTATTTGAAATTTCAAATATATTTCAAGATAAAATTTGAGTTGTTTATCTCGTTTGATACATTTTCGCTTCAGTATTAATTTAGAAACGTGTTTGAAACATGTTTGAAATATTAAATAAACTTAACAAAATTTAATTATAAAGACTAAATTCAATAATTTCTAAAATTTTAAGACTAAATTAAATCAAAATTTTACTGAAAGTTGATGGATAAAAATATATTATACTGAATTATTTGTAATTAAAAATAATAATTAATACTTAACGTAATTTATTCTATATTAAATTATTGATTCTATCTTAAAGTAAGAGAACATGGTTTACAACATGATAGGTGAAACAAAGATTATTTTTCTTTTTAAGAAAATGTTAAATGATCATAAAGTGTGTTTTACTATATTTACTGTGGTCTAATTAGGGATGGCAACGGGGCGGGGCGGGGACGGGTTTCGCTATCCCATATCCATCCCCGCATAAAAAATTCATCCCCATCCCCATACCCAAACCCAACGGGTATCAAACTTTTTTCCCATCTCCATCCCCACCGGGTAACGGATATAATCTCGTACCCATACCCGTACCCGTGTTCT
>Ga0214543_1007913_pt1 | contig 17814 bp, 13 predicted proteins | sample CNSS2metaG_FD_160094 | JGI IMG/M metagenome (GOLD analysis project Ga0214543, IMG submission 160094) | Root nodule microbial communities from cowpea collected in UCLA plant growth center, Los Angeles, California, USA - CNSS2 | ecosystem: Host-associated > Plants > Roots > Nodule | place: USA... | reverse complement strand
AAAATAGAAATAAATATATATATATATATATATATATATATATATATATATATATATATATATATATATATATATATATTCAAACCATTCAAAAATACATGAAAGTTCAGTGGCTACATCTAACCCCAACAAAAATGGGTTTAGCACTCCATTGTCATGGAGAGCTCAAGCTTACAAAATGGAAATGGAAGAGAAAGAGATACAAAGAGGAAGATGGAGTTGTTCCCACAAGCCCTAGCACTCCCCCAAACTCTCCAAATCGCGTTGCTCGAGCTCCAAAATGTCCAAGATGCGTTTCCCCTCACGAAAACAGAAGAAAAAGAGCCAACTTGCCACATCAGCGAACACTGGCGCCTAGAGGAAGGGTCTCACCGCCAGGCGCTAGCCAACAAATAGTGGGCAAATCTTCCCGCTACTGCCCGACGGTGTCCAAGTGCCGCCAGGCAGTGAGCAGTAGTGGCACCTGTCTGGCGCTTGTCTGGCGCCTGGTGCTGGCGGCCTGTTCCGCCTGGTGCTGGCTCTGTGTCGCCTGGCGCTTCCTGTTGACATTTTTGCTCTTTTCCTTGCTATTCCGGGTCACTCATTTGTCTAGACTTTTGGAGCAAAGCTTCCAATCCACAAAAAGGACTCAAAAATGGGGATTAGTGGTATATTTAGATCAATGTAACCCAAAATGTATTTATTTACAAAAGTAAGATAAAATTGAGGATTAAGTAGGTTAAAAGCTTTGGAAGAGATGATTTTGCTAATGAAATATAGCTTGGATAATGGTAAAAGTTAACATTATCAATGGACTAGGTTGATTGTTGAGGATCCTCATTATCATAATTATGTCCCCTTCACAAGGGTAAGCATCTTCATTTGTTAACTCACTTGATTCCTCACTATCACTTTCACTTTCTTTTTCATCTTGACTACTCTAGATGTCAACTTCCCTAAGAATCATGATCTTTTTTGTGAGGCATTGAAAAACTATGTGACCTCTACCAAAACATTTGAAGCACTTGATATCACTAGTACGGGTGTGAGTAAATGTCCTTTCCCTTGTTTTTTCCTTTTCTTTGAAATTTTTATAGGGTTTTTTCTTTGATTTGTTTACCCTCCCTTTTGAAATATTTCTTAATATAAGAACTACAGTGGTTATTTCTAAAGTTTTTCTCAAAATTTGTTGCTCTACCTTTATGCAAAGTTGTACCAAGTCATTTAAATCTTGGTAAGACAACAATTTTACTTTATCTCTTATTTTAAGACTTAGGCCACTAAGGAACCTAGAAATAGTAGTATCCTCATGCTTTCTAATCCTTGCCCTCGTCATATATAACTCCATTTGTGTGTATTCCTTAACTCTTGTTTTGTTTTGATGGAGTCTTTGGATCTTATCCATAAGTTCCCTATGGTAGTAGGAGGGAATGTGTCTCTCCCTAAGGGCACTTCTAAGATCATTCCAATATTGGAATTGATTGATTCTCCTCTCCCTTTCTAGGGACGTCCACCAATACATTGCATTTCCTTGAAAGCTTAGGGTAATTAAGGGTACCTTCCTCTCCTCACTTATTTGGTGGCAATCAAAAAGTTGTTTCAACTTCATCTCACAATCTAATAAATTAGCTTTCACATAATCTTTTCCTTAGAATGGGGGAAGGTCTACTCTAATAGGTCTTGGTTCCTTATGTTCTCCTTTAGGCCTTGATGGAGGAGGTTGACAAAAACTGTTCATTAACCTACTTTCCTCCTCATAGTGTGTGACAAGTTTAGGAGTTTTGAAGCTTCTTGGGTGGCTTTACTCTTAAGATTTTCCTTAACTCGTTCTTGCTCCCTAACTTATCTCATTCCTTCCTCTAAGATATCAATATACCTATCCCTATCTTCTTTTTCTTTTTCTTTTCTTGTTTTGAACTTCACTTGTAGCTTGGAGTTCCACTTTGGTTTCTACCTGCTAAGATGCTACCTTAAGTAATTGATCCACATAAAAAAGGGAGTCTTTCACCAAAATGTATCACATATACCAAAAGAAGCCAAAAAAATAAAGCAAGAAAAACTTAAATGAAGAAATGTTAAACTTCAAATAGTGAAACATACTCAAAGAATAACAAGTAAAGACAATCAAGAAATTAAAGGTATATAATGGAAGTAGGCACACAAAAGAAGCAACTAACGAAAGGTAATAGAATTGATTACAAAAGACAAAACAAAGCTATAATTGAATGGATGCTTTTTGTCTCTTGATTGTCAAATACTAATGGTGCATATAAACACTCATTTAGCTCCTGGCTGAGACATACATATGGATATTTTTCTAGATTTAAATTGTCAAAGCTTAAAGCACACAAAACAACTCAAATTGCAAATGTTAATAGTGATTCTAGTGGACTTGTTTGCCACTTTCTTTTGCTTCTTTTTATCTAACTCTTTTGGGAACTTTTCTTTTGTTCTATTGTGCTCTTTTTTTTCTTTTAATTCTTTTTCCAGTAGCTCCTTTTAGCACAAAAACAAAATCACCACTACACAATACTTCATGATATAACTTGTAATTGAAAAACAAGAAACAAGTAGTAGAAGGGAAACTTAAATTAATCAAAATTTAGAGTAAGAACTTGAAACTAACACAATGGAAAACTAACTCTATAAACTTGCTAAGGACTAATTAACAAGTATGAACTCAAATGCAAAAATTAAAAGAACTCAAAATCACTAAATAACTTAATAAAATAGGGGATTGGGTGATTAAGCAAGTACAAGGAAAATTCTCACTAGACATTAAGACAACCAAGGTTATCTAGATGTGAAGGTGCATTTCCAAGGCTCTAAGAGAGAAGACGTGGTCAATTGAATCACTTAAAGTGTAGTACATATGCGCATAACACCAACTCAAAGAAGGCAACACAAATTCAAAGCAAATTAAATGGCTAAACACAGATGTAATGGCATATATGGACTAAACATGACTTTAAACACAACATATGGATTTCAAAAATCAAAAGACTCAAGAACAAACACTTTAACCAAACAAAACCAACAAATACTCAAAGAAAATAAAAAAGCAATCGATACAATCAAAAGAAAACACCTAAAGCACACATGGATGATTCAAGATGAAGCAAATGAAGTTGATCCAAAAGAAGAAGACATACAACCACAATCCAATCAATAAAAACTCAAGACAACTCAAAATTGAAGAAAACAAGAAGAAGATGAACTTATCTTGGAATGTGATCAACCAAGGCTCACAATACCACATGATGAGTCTATCTTCAAGCTTGGAGCCCATGAGCAAGTGAGGGAGAACTCCATGGAATGAGTTGATGCGTGGAAGCAAGAAAGAAATGAGAGGAAGTGGTTCTACTATGGTGAGGGAAAGATGCTCTCAAGCGAGGTTAGGCCAACACTCAAGGAAGGAGGCTAGAGGAAACCATTAAGGGGAACTCTAGCCTAAGTTGATTTCACAAAGAGAGAGTCATATGGATGCATTTCAATAGCATAACTTTACTAATTTCATGGATGAATTTACGAGAACTAGAGATCTCTATTTAAAGGAGAAAAAGAGAACTAGGTTGTCTAGAAAAAGAAGGGGGTGATAACGCTATCGTTGACGCGATCAAATTAATACTACTAAATTCTAGCAACTTCAGTATTGCTAAGAAAATAGAAAGGTTAAAGTTAACCCTATGTCATCTCTCAACCAAACAGAATTGATGCTTGGCAAATTAGTTCTTATAAAATTATACAATAGGGATTAGTTAAATAATATTTGAAAAATAATAGAAGAAGATAAAGATAAAAAGATATAAAAAACAATGATAAATAAAATAGATTGATTCCACTGCTTTTTCAAAATAGATTCATCATCTGCTATCTAAAGATTATTGCTCAATTAATTATTGTTGTAGGTTTGCAAATTAATCAATGTAAAGTCTCAATTAATTTGTTGGCGTTCTCACTTTTAACAAAAATACAATTTCAATTAAAAGTGAGAACTTTTAGATTATCCATAATAAATTCAACCAAAGTACAATCTCAACCAAATTTTACTATGCTTAATCATGTCTATTCTTTTATCCCTCACCAAATATAAAGCTTAATTAATCAAAGTAAAGTCTTGACTAATTTTAGTTAAAGTAAATACCTTTAACCAAAGTAAAGTCTCAATTATTGGTAAAAACTCATTTAATCATATGAAAGTTTCTAAATAAATACAAAGTAAAGTATCAATTAAATCTAAAAACCCTTGGACTCATATGATCAACATGCATATAGATTTAAAAAGTTTGCTAATTAGATAACATGTAAAATCATTACTTTTTACGTAATTCAAAGATAAAAGACATAGATAAATGAAAACCACAACAATAGTGAAAAGAACAAAGAAATTATTTCATTCTAACCTCAGAATCCATAATGAAATTACAGTGAAACCAACCCTCGAAGCTTAGCATTTCATGGAATCAAAATAAAATTAAAATAAAAGAAGAAAGGATGGAAAGAGAGAAAGAAATTAGGCCCCTTAAGGGTTCCTAAACTCTGAAGTTCTGAACTTGTCTTTTTGCTTCCCCTTAGTCTCTTTATATAGGACTTGGACTAAGCTTTTCTATTGCTAGAATCTCTCAAATATCTTTAAAATAATCATAATCATTTATCTTTATAATTGTTATGAATATCTAAAACTATTTGACAAATATAGTTGGTTTTAAATTTCTGATATAATTAAATAAATTAATTATTTAAAGATATTTGATAAATTATCACCAACTAATATTTGCATTAATTTTTTAAATCAACCTTTTTGAAATCTTGTAGTCTAAATTTCCAAATATATCAATATTTGCATTTAAATCCATATTGTTTAACCAACTTTGACTAGACTTTGAATGTTTGGTCAAGTTTGACCATTTGAGTGTCCATTGAGAGGTTGCCATGTGGCATCTTCTTCTTTCTCTCCATTAGGGTTTTTCTGCAGATGTTTGTGAGAGGAATGACGTTGGTGGGTTGACGAGGCTTGTGATTTGCATAAATGGGTTAGTGGCATTGTAGTGATTGATGGAGTTTGTATTGACTTCGCGTACTAGATATGGAGGTACATTATTTGGATGTCTATTCAGGTCTCGCGGTGGCTATGGTGGTTCTGAGATTCCTCCTCTTGGCTTTGTTAAAAAGTAAATAAGTCTTTCCTTTAGGCCTTGTATTTTGGCCTAGCATATATTTCTTTTGGAGTTTGTATTTTAGCCATTTTTTACAAGGCTGGTGTATTTAATTGATTATGTAAGTACCATAATCGATTAAATCCGGCAACGTTTGCATATTTATATTTCTGAGCTTTTTAACTTGATTCTTGAGTGACCATGCAAACTAAGGTGCTCTTTGGGCTTGCTTGGCCTCAAGTAACCCTTAGAACTTTGCTTGGAGGCCAAGGTACCTTGAAAGGTACATGCATTAGGTAGTTAACTTAGTGCATGAACTTGACAACTCATTAGTCACTCTTAAAGAAAGTTTTAGAGCTAGTTAGTTTCAAGGTTCTTTGTATCTTTTTGAAACTTAGGTTCACTCTAAATTCTATAAATAAAAGTGCTTGTAAATTAAACTTTGAAATGATATAGAGAATTCTATCAATTTTGTACCTCTTTTTTGTTTCAAGTTCACTAAAATAGACTGTTTACTTGACTTCTTGTAAACCTTTTTTCTTGAGGTTTGGTCCAACCTCCTTCAAGAAACACATCCAAACCACTCTCCAAACACATTCTAATTTTGCATCCAAGCGCATCATCTCGATGGAAGCAATTTCAACTTTCATGAAGTGAGTTTCCATCATTTGACACCAAAGCTTGTTCCTTCTTCCAATCATGTTCCCTCATTAACATCAATTTCATAGTTTATTGAAGAGTGTCTTAACTCTCTTCCATCATTTGCTACTCGAACAAGTCTCTTTTTCATCAATATATATATATATATATATATATATATATTATTTTTAATTTAAAATGACATTATGAATTATATTTATTTTTGTTATAATAGAATTACTTATCATTAATATTAAAATAGTCATTTTTGAGTTGCAATTTGTATAGTTCTAACCATCATATAACAATTTACTTTTGACTTGAAACACTTTTGCTTTAGCTTTAGCTTTAGAAAACATTTTATTCAAATATGAAATACCTCTTTCACGTCATTAGTCAATAACTTCTTTGATAATTTTATAGAAATAGATGTTTCACTTCTCTTCTTTTTTTAATTATTATTCTCTTTTTATGCATTTGACTATTGCCATTTGTTTAACTTAATATTTTATTTTAGAAATACTATATGTTCTAAATAAATCTATATTTTTATCTCTCAAATAAATATTGTCGGTCAGTATTTTATCATGGATTTTGAGAGAGATCTACATCAATTGAAAATAAAATAATTTCACATTATATGAATTAATATAAACCTTACTTTTTAAATCAATTTTATAAAATTGAATTAAATTTAAAATTTATTTCTTAAGATGATATTATAGTTACTTAAAACCTATTTTAGCAAAATTTATTATTTGTTAAACTTATAATAACATATACTATTAAATTATCGAACTACTCGTTAATATTTATTTTCATATATATTTGAGATGTACGGAGGTAATGCGATGGAAATTGTATAATCCTTGCCTTATAAGCATTTATAATATTGTCTTAAACTTAAAAGCTGGGTGTTGAAGGCAATCACATCTAAACTTAATTTAAGATGATTTATAATATCTCCAAATTTTTGTGAACAAAATTGTAGTTGGAGTTCGTGAGAAAGGCAGCTCCAAAAGTCAAGCCACTGAAGTCACGCATAGCCATGTTTTATTCCTCCGCCGAAGAATAATAGGCAGAATTCGGAATACCCCTCTTTCGGGCTAGTTTCTGGAGTCATGGTAAGTCAAGTCAACTTGCGTAGTGGACACTCACAACACCAAACACAACACAACACATTAGTATGCAGCTAACGGTACTATATTATGAAGACAAACCAGGATCGACACAGGACACAATAAAACTAAAGATCAACCAAGTGTTTTTTGCTCAAGGGCCACACCATGTTTGGCTCCATGTTGTCCTTCCATTTTCTACTCTCTTGTTTCATGCTTCTTGTCTTGGTTGCAGCTAATTGGGAACCCCAAGACGATTGTCCTTCTTCTCCTCAACCATGTGGCTATCTGGGGAAAATCTTCTTCCCCTTCACAACAAGCTCCAATCCAAAATGTGGGTTGCGAATAAGTGGCTGTGAAGACGACGGTGCAGTCAAACAAATCTCACTGGGAGGCAAAAAATTGTATAAAATTGATGCCATAATAAATCCTTTGGACCTCAATTACCTTTCAATTTTCATCCATTACCCTGATCTTGACACCGTTGCTACAGAGCAGCAGCGTATACAGCCTTCTGAGATAGAAAACGAGTATTTCACGATCGCTAACAATATTACCTTCTTCGGATGCTCTCTCAACCCCAACGAAATCACAAATTCAATCCCTTCAAACATGACTTTATACAGACATTGCCAAAACCACAGCATGTACTATAATTCTTCCCATTCGTTCGACTATCCCATGCCCAACATTCCATTCGCGTGCTTGCTTTTTCCGGTTTGTCCATGTGGAACCTTTTGCAATTGCCCTTCATTTACATTTCTATTTTCTATTCTCCAAATTAAATTAAAAATACCCAAAAATTGCAAACACTGTCATGGCCTCTGTAAGTTTAACTTTGAAGGACAACGCCTCAATTGTGATGGACAACCACCTCGTCTTTCCCAGCCCCCGGTTCCTCCACCTGCAACGGCTAAGGCTAAGAAAATAGGTACTCTAGTTAACTCTCTTTATTTGCATATGTTTTGAATCACGCTAACATAGTTTCATATTTACTGTGGAACACTCACATGCGCCAATACACGACTAATGTTGAAAAGGAAAAAAATAATAGACACGCTCATATTCTATTTATATTCATGAAAAAAATTACTGTCTGCTGTTGGAAAAGAACACGCTGTTATACAGAGTTGGTTGATCCTTCACTTTTTCTGCAGCTTTATTTGTTGGAATACCAATCCTGGTTGTGGTTTTTGCCTTGGTTGTTGTTATTATTCTTTTGTTGTTGAAAGGAAGAAAGAAACGTTCAGGCCTCCAAAGCAAATCAAGAAGCGCTTATTCTTCTTCCTTCAGAAATACAACGTCCATGGAAAGTGGAGGTGTCTACTTTGGGATCTCTGTCTTCTCCTTCGACGAGCTCCGAGAGGCAACCAATAATTTTGTTGAAGACAGGAAGCTTGGAGAAGGAGGCTTTGGAATCGTTTACTTCGGTAAGGAACTCCAAGTTCTCACACTTTTCTGAAGATCGAATATAGTACATGCAAATTTCATCGATTTTGTATAGTTTAGTTTTGTTAGTTTTCCATGTTTCTAAAAGGAAGAAAATCTGCTATTTTAACTTCAAACTGATATGTTGAATTGCAGGAAAACTTAGAGATGGTCGTGAAGTTGCAGTGAAGCGGCTGTTCGAGCGCAACTACAGGCCAGTGGAGTCATTCATCAATGAAATCCAGATCCTCACACGTCTGCGACACAGAAACCTTGTGTCCCTCTATGGCTGCACTTCGCGTCACAGCCGGGACTTAATGCTAGTGTACGAGCACATCCCAAATGGCACTGTTAGCTCTCATCTCCACGGTGATCAAAGAAATTCAAGCTTTCTGCCATGGCATTTGAGAATGAAAATTGCCATACAAACTGCTAGTGCATTGGCTTATCTCCACGCTTCTGACATCATTCACCGGGATGTGAAAACCACCAACATTCTCCTGGACAATTCGTTTGATGCTAAGGTTACGGATTTTGGTCTTTCAAGGCTGTTCCCTGATGATGTCACCCACGTTTCCACTGCTCCAAGAGGGACCCCTGGTTATGTTGATCCGGATTATCGCCTATGCTACCAGCTGACAACAAAGAGTGATGTATATAGCTTTGGGGTTGTGCTTGTTGAGTTAATATCATCTCTCAAAGCAGTTGACATGGACAGGAACAGGGAAGACATTAAGTTGGCAAATCTTGCCATTAGGAAGATTCAAAAGGGTGCCTTTTATGAGTTGGTCGATCCTTCCCTTGGTTTCCACTCAGATGAGAAACTAAAAATGATGATAGGTTCGGTGGCAGAGTTGGCTTTTCGGTGTCTGCAAGAAGACAAGGAATTGAGACCCTCTATGGGTGAAGTATTGGAGGTGCTGGAGAGAATTCACAGTGGCAGGGATGAGCCACCGAATCAGGATGGAATTGTCGTTAATGGTGCTATAAGGGCTTCTCAAAGCTATGTTCATCCACCTCTTCCAAACACTCTGATAAACCCACAACAGCGCCTTTTCAAAACAAACTGATAAAAGGGATCTGCAAAATATGTCAGAAGCTATCTTTCATTTCTATTTGCTGATATATACTTGGTACTGTGTGCAGATTTCAACTCCACTTTGCATCATTAGAATCAACGAGTGTGTCAATATACATTTTTTGAAATTTGATGATTCGGATGCTTACAAAATACCCTTAGCTCAACATATTATATAGAAAACATGATCTGATCATATATATATATATATAACATCATGATATTTTGATAGTCATGTATTACCAATCACATAGTCTTTGTTAGTTTGATGTCATTTGTTATTGTTCCTGCAGAAGAACAAATAAGATAAGTTAGGCACGAGCGTCACCTTACTATGTAGTCCGCTATCTCCTTAGTTGGCCTCTTCCCATTCGATACATGCCGGCTTGAACCCAGGAGGGGTTACCTGCAGAAGAATCTCCGAAGCTCAAGTAAGTCAAAGCTCTCAAGAGTCAAATCAACAATTAATGAATGCGTACCTTTAAATGATGGGGTCCACGTGTATTTATAGACATTAATGACGTTCGACCATTTCATGGGCTGGGCCTTGACTTGGGCTCTAGCTTGGGCCCCAGCTTGGGCCATGAGTGGGCCTGGTCCTAAAGCAGTTTCCAGGGGTGTATTGAAATGGGTTAGCCTTCCAGGCAAGTAGTCGGTTTTGGCCGGCTACCTGTCTAGATGGCTAGTGCTGGTTGTGTCCGGATGCTGGATGGTATGTGGTTTTAACGTGTGTACTTATTTACTTGATTGGGCTTGGCTAGGTACAGTACACAAATCATCAACATAAACAAGCAAAATTGTAGTTAAGGATTCAATAGATTTAACAAACATAGATTGATCAACAGTACTTTGAGAATATCCTAAAAGAAAAAGCTCAGCAATGAGTTTATGATTCCAATTTCGGTTTGCTTGTTTGATACTGTAAATAGAGCGATGAAGCTTACAAACAAATTTAGGATGTGGAATAGTAAGACCAGATGGGGGTTTCATGTAAATCTCTTCTTGTAAATCCCTATGAAGAAAAACATTATCAACGTCTAACTAGTGTACGAACCAGTGATTTACAGTGGCTATAGCGAGCACAATACGAATAGTAGTTAACTTCATAACTGGTGAGAAAGTCTCAAAGTAGTTGAGGCCTTTGGTTTATGTGAAACCTTTTGCAACCAAACGAGCTTTAAACCTTTCTACCGAGCCATTAGTTTGTGTTTGATTCTGTAAACCCGTCTGCATCCAATAGTCTTCTTGCCAGGAGGAAGAGAAACCAATGTCTAAGTCTAGTTTCGGTGAAAAACATTTAATTTAGCCTCTATTCTTTCTAAGAATCACTCTGAGTAACTTAAGTATAAGAGGACGGTTCACCTTGTGCAGATATTTTGTGACAAAAAGAAATATGGTCAGAAAGCAATTGGTATAAGATAGAAATTGATTTAAAGGATAAAAAGTAGATAAAAAGGGTTAGGAAGTTAAAGCAGAACCACAATAGTAGCTATCTAGGTATCTTGGCTTGTTTCTAACACGAGTAGTGAGCCTTGTACTAAGGGCTTCAACCTAAGTAGAATCAAATTCAATGACAGGAATAACTGTGTTTGGTGCAAAATTTGTGTTATGAGAAATAGGTAAAGTGAAATCAAACAAACTGTTGTTGGAAGAGTAAAAATCAGTAATAGTATTAAAAGAAGAATCATCTGATGAAATCAAACGATAAGGAAAAATGGTTTCATGAAAAATAAGGTTTCTGGATACAATTGAGGATTTTGATTGAATATCGTATAAAACATACCCTTTGGTTGCTTATTTAAAGCCAAGGAAAACACATGAGACTTCTGGAATCCAATTTAGTTTTGTCAACAGTAGGTGAAGAAGCATATGATAAACAACTAAGACCCTTAAGGTTGGAAAAATCAGGTTAGATGGAATAGACAATTTCATAATGTGATTTATTTTGTAGAAAAGGAGTAGGTAAACGATTTATAATATGAACAACAAACTTAAGAGAATATGACCAAAAAATATTAGGTAAACGTGGTTGAAAAAGGAGAGCTTGACACACATTTAAAAGGTGCTGATGCTTCTGTTCAACAACCCCATTCTATTGAGGGGTGGTAACACAGGAGGTTTCATGAGAAATACCTTTGTTTTGATAAATTCATTAAGCATAAATTCTTTGCCATTATCAGATCTAACTTTCTTTAGCTTGCATGAAATTTATTTTCTATGAAAAGGATGAAATGCTGAAGGGATGTGCGAACATCAGTTTTATTTTTGAGAAAAAGAATCCAAGTAAAATGACTGAAGTCATCAACAATGGTTAGAAAATATTTAAAACCATCAAGAGAAATCACTAAAAGAAGGCCCCAAATATGAACATGAATAAGTTCAAAAAAGTGCGTAGATTTGGTAATACTAGTAATGTATGGTAAACATTTCTGTTTGGTAAAAGCACAAGCATCACAAGCATTAACAACAGATGAAGTAATGGAAGAATTTTGTGAAGCAAGAATTTGCAAAATTTTATTAGAAGGATGACTAAGTTTCATGTGCCACAAATTACAAGTAGTATTATTAACTAAAACAGAACAATATAAACTACTATTGGGAATTGATTTATTCATAATGCAACCACTAGTAAGGTAAAATAAGTCGTGATACTTTCTAGCTGCTTCAATCATTTGAAAATTGTTGGTCTACAAAATGGAACAATGATTTTGATAAAAAATCACAAGGCAATTAGTTGACGAAATAGGTTTTGGAATAGAAAGTAATGGAATAGTAAACTCACGAACATAAAGAGTATTATGAAGAACAAGTTTGCTCAAGATTATAGTTCTTGAGAAATTAGTTGTAATAAAAAGCTTATTGAATAATTTTATAGGAATGGGAGAAATAGGTTTAAGGTTTTGAAAGAAATATTTGGACGGGCAAATGTGGTTCGTAGCACTACTATCTAAAATCCAAGATAAAGAAGGAAAAAAAAACTGATGTTTGGACAATGCATTGGTGGATGGCAGTGGGAGTAGAAGAGACTTGTGGTGATTGTTGAATTAAAGCAAGAAGGGCTGCATATTGCTCTTTAGAGAAACCATATTCGACATCAGATTAGTCTTGCTCCGTTGTTCTTCTCCTTTCTCGTTTCTCAATGGCCACTTGTCAATCAGATCATCTCACCAATCCAGCAAATCCTTTTTTTATGCATCCAGGAGAAAGTCATGCTCTCAATCTTGTTTCATAAACACTTGATGACAACAACTATCAATAATGGAAACAAGATGTGTTTGTTGCTCTTGAAACCAATAATAAAGAAAAATTTGTTTTTGGTACCTTCCCCTGCCTACGAGACACATATTCTTTGCATGAAGCTTGGAAGCGTTGCAACAAAATGGTGATCGCATGGCTTACTCACTCCATGACAGCAATATCAAACAATCAATTATATGGATGGATTCAGCTGCTAACATTTGGAGTGATCTTCTCCAAATAGTTTCTCATGGTGACAAGTTTTGGATAACTAATCTTTAAGAATATATTGACAATTTCAAACAAGGTGAATCTTCTGTTTCACATTATTACACCGGTATCCAATTGCAAAATACAATGGGGTGTAGGAAGAAAATTGATAAGGTCCAATTGTTATTTGTCACCTTAAAACTACTCTATTGTTTCTCGCTCATCATATAATCTTTTTTAAATTGATTTAAATATGTTTTTTTTATGTCTAAAATATTGTCAACTTTTTTCTTTAGTCTTTGATATATAAAATTGTTATTGTCTTTCAGTGTCTAGAAAAAAAAATTGTTTCATATTTTTTCCCTAAAGACTATCGACTCCGTCTAGTGGTCTAATATTTTGTTTTTTTTTGTGAAGAAAATATTATATGGCATGCTTTCGGTTATACGATGTAGTGTGAAGTTAATTAAGAAAATATAAAGAACGAAATACAAAAAAAAAAAATTGAGGAGCAAAAGTAAAGATATTTATTAGAGATAAAAGAAAGATATAATATTATTTGAAGGAAAACATTTTGAATTTTAACTTAGAAAAAATTATTTATTTAGGACTGTAAACTATTTGGTTGACATCTTGAATCTTCAAAAATGAGTTCGGAATGGTTCGAAGGTCATTAAAGGAAAGTTGTTAGAAAACTTCTTTTAAATATAGTCAACTAAGTTTTTCTTTTTTAATGAAAAGTAATTATTAATAAAATTAGTGAATATGTCATATTTAATTTCATATTTTTATTTGTTCTTTTGCATGAGCAGATTTCAGAGCTTGAGGTACTTGGCTTACAAAGAAGTCAAAAACTATGAAAGATATGACATGAGTTAGTGTATATCTCGACTTGTGTTTCAATGAGTCAGCCACATTGATTGTGTCGCAGAGGTAATGTTTGATGGATTGCTTGAATTGGGATCCAAAGTCACTAATGAGGAGGAAAGAAACTACAAAGGGCTTCAGAAGCTTGATAACAAGACACAATTTCTTCTCTACTAGTGTGTGAACACGAAGATTTTCAACCGAATTTCAAAGGTTGAAACAACCAAAGAAATTTGGGATATCTTGATTAAAACCTATGGAGATGGTGACAAGAATAAGCGGGTGAAGATGCAGACTCTACGACAACAATTTGAGTGCCTGACCATGGAAGAAAGTGATATTGTGGCAGAGTACTTAGATAAAGTACAAGAACACATCAATGCCATGCGAGCTTGCAAATATAATGTGAGGGAAGTAATTATTACAGAGGTTCTTTATGTGCCTGGTTTAAGGACAAACCTACTTAGTCTAGGCTAAATTTTGCAAAAGGGATTCATGATGAAGATGGAAGATAACTACCTTAGTGTCTTTGACCAAAACAAGAAAATGGCTATTAAGGCAAATCTTTCCAAAAACAGGACATTTTGTGTTGTGATGCATGCGGTGAACCATAAGTTCTTCACTCTGACAAAAAATAAAGCAAAGTGGTTGTGGAACATGAGTTTTGATCAATTGAACTTTAGATACTTGTCTCGGCTAAGCAAAGATTCAATGGTTAATGGACTTCCACTAATGCAGATCCCTGATACAGTGTGGAGAGAGTGTGTCCAATGCAAGCAGACAAGAGGTAGTTTCAAGAAGTAATCACCGTAAAAGACAAAAAACAAGTTGGAAATAGTATATTCAGACATATATGGCCCTCTACAGATAGAGACTCCTAGTGGCAGCAAGTATTTTTCTCTATTCATTGATGACTTGACAAGGAAAGCATGGACGTACCTCATCAAGCATAAGAGTGAGGTGTTTGATGTGTTTAAAAAATCCAAGGCTATGGTTGAAAGGAAATGTTGAGAGAAGATTAAATTGTGGAGAACAAATGGAGGAGGAGAGTATACTTCTATAGAGTTTAGGAGATTTTGTGAAAGTGAGGGCATCATTCATGAAACCACACCTCCATACACTCTAGAACATAATGGAACAACAAAGAGGAAGAGCAAAATTTTATTAAACATGGTACGGTGTATGCTAAAAGGCAAGTGTCTTCCAAAGTTTCTATGGGGAGAGATGGTTGTTACAACTACCTATATTCTGAACAGGTCACTCACTAAGAGATTGAAAGAAATAACTCTAGAAGAAGCCTGGAATGGACATAAACCAAATGTTAAGCATCTGAAGGTATTTTGTTGAGTCTGCTACAAACATATTCCAAACCAACTAAGAAGAAAATTAGAAGATAAAGGAGTGCCCTTTCTGATGATTGGTTATCATCCCACTAGAGGCTATAAGTTGTTTGATCCCAAGACAGGGAAGGCGATTGTAAGGAGAGATGTAGTAATGGATGAAACTTCAGTCTTGGATAAAAATGAAAACCAACATGAAGAATCTAGAATAGTCGCAAAAGAAGCTAACATAGAAGTGAAGTGTGATTCAGAGGAGAGTGATACGGGTATGAGGAATAATGTGAGTGTGAGAAGATCATCCAGAAGCTAACAATTACCATCTCACTTAAGAGATTATGATCTCTCTTATGAAACTGCCATGACTACTGAGGGGGATTATGTGCAATATGCATTTATAGTAGAAGCAAAACCTATTAGCTTTGAACAAGCAGCTGGTGATACAAAGTGGATGAAAGCTATGAAGGAAGAGATTGAGTCCATTAAGAGGAATCACACGTGGGAGCTAACAGAGCTTCCTGCTGGAAAGAAGCCAATAACACTAAAGTGGGTTTATAAGTCTAAAATAAATCCACAAGGTGAAGTTGTAAGGTATAAAGCTGAGCTGGTAGGAAAAGGCTTTCTACAACAAGCTGGAATAAATTATGGAAAGGTTTTTTCTCCAGTTGTCAGAATTGAAACAATTAGATTGATGGTGTGTGTTGCAGCACAACTTTGTTGGCCATTACATCAACTTGATGTAAAGTCTGCTTCTTGAATGGAAAGTAGGAGGAAGAAGTGTATGTAGTGCAGGCACAAGGTTTTGAGGTTAAACAACATAAAGACATGGTGTATAGGCTAAGGAAGGCCATCTATGGACTAAAATAGGCTCCAAAGGCATGAAATCAGAGAATTGATTGTTTTACGAGTGGTCTTGGCTTTGAAAAATGTGTCTCTAAACATAGAGTGTATGTTAGTGAAAGAAACAAGGGAGAAAAGTCTGAAAAATTGATAGTGTGCTTATTTATAGATGATCTATTAGTCACAGGTAGCAATGAAGATTTAATTTTAAAATTCAAGGCTAAAATGGTGAGTGAAGTTGAAATGAGTGATTTGGGAAGACTAAGCTATTTTCTTGGAATAGACTTCATGGAGAGTGAATATGGAGTTGTTATGCACGAGTCACGAGTATGCATAAGAAGTGCTAAAGAAGTTTGATATGCACATAAGTAACTCAGTTGTTAAACCAGCATAAGTGGGGCTGGAGCTTGAAAAGGAACCAGAAGAAATTACGGTTGATCGTATTGAGTATGGAAGAATAGTTGGAAGCTTGAGATATATATGTTGCACTTCTTCCTCCTACTTAGAGACACAAGATTCTAACAACAAAAATCACATGAAAACAAAATAATAACAAACAGGATAACTAAACCAGAAAAAAAAATAATAAACTAAAAAGAAAAACAATTTTTGACTACCTAAAAAATTAAAACTCAAATCTTAATTACTGTTATAAAAGTAAAATAGTTGTTTTTTATAATTTGTCTAGGTTGAGTTTGATTTACCGACTCCAATATTGCAGTAATAAAGAGTTTGAAGGCATAAAGCGATGAAGATGAAGGTGTCTTTGTTTTCTATGTATATTTATGTGTTAATAAATATAAAAAAGTTGTGTAGTTCCACCTAATTGATGACGAAATACATTCCTCTATTACATATACTGTGAAAGTGTGAAATTTAAAGTGTTAAACAACCATGAATGTTTGAAAAGGTGAAGTTATGAAGTGTATCACTAAATATTGACAGTTTTAATATATTTATGTACGTTGTAATTTATACTTTCTTAGTTCATTTACTATTAATTAGTTTTATCTAAATTTTAGGTTTTAACATAATACCTTTAAATTTATATTTCATCGGTTCATTTACTTACTAGTGTAGAAACATTGTTCAATTTTCCACCACACTGTTGCTACCCTTGCGAAGTCTCTACCGTTACTGCCTTTGCGTCGTAGCCGCTGCCACCGCACCTTCCTTGTCGCTGCCAAAGCGTTGCCAATTGCATCATTCTTTTTTCCCTCGAAGCATCGTGGTTGTGGACTACTAGGTAAGTATTAGTTTCTTTTTAATTAGTTTTAATTATTAGAGTTATTAATGTTTTAAATTTTATTTATTTTGTATTTATTCTTTTTGCATCATCCTTTTTTCCCTCGAAGCATCGTGGTTGTGGACTATTAGGTAAGTATTAGTTTCTTTTTAATTAGTTTTAATTATTAGAGTTATTAATGTTTTAAATTTTATTTATTTTGTATTTATTCTTTTTGAATGACATTATTTAGTTTTTAAGTTTGAGTATTTGTTGAATTTTTGTGGTATATGCGTATTGTCAAACGAGTTAGGATTAAGTCTGGGGTGTCCGACCCCCGACAATGCGTTGAGATTGAGTCTGGAGGTATCTGACTCCAAACACTTATTACTTTTATGTATTGTAAAATTCTTTCTTGTTATAGAATAGTCATGGATCAGAGCTGAATTAATCTATCACGTATAAGTGATGATTATGAGAGAGAAGTCGAGGAGTTTATAGAATTCGCTCAACGTCATGGTGGTAGTGCAAAATATAGAGGAAAGATGAGGTGTCCTTTGTTGACATGAGAAACCAAGGTGGTTTGCTTCTTGAAGATTTGATGAAGATTGAATGAAGCTCTTTTGAACTATCTTGAAGCCATAAACATTGGAATGAAGCCTACATTGATGAAGGAAAGGAGATTTGATGATATCCATGG
>Ga0214543_1007910_pt1 | contig 17818 bp, 7 predicted proteins | sample CNSS2metaG_FD_160094 | JGI IMG/M metagenome (GOLD analysis project Ga0214543, IMG submission 160094) | Root nodule microbial communities from cowpea collected in UCLA plant growth center, Los Angeles, California, USA - CNSS2 | ecosystem: Host-associated > Plants > Roots > Nodule | place: USA... | reverse complement strand
ATATACACACACACACACACACACGTACATGCTTCCTTATTGTTTTAATATCAATTAATTATTTTTTATAAAATAATAAAAAATAACAATAAAGAAAACATAATATTATCAAATGTTCAATATTAAAAGGAAGTGTTCTTATGTTGTTGGAACTAAGCGATCTCAAGAGCCTTTAGCCTTCTTTCTCCTTCCCTCCTCCCCTCATCACTGATTCTGATCCACCGTCGGGAGTGGAGTACCTGCAAGCACTTTGATGCTTAAGTCAGAAATAATTCGATATTCTCTATGCACTATATGAGTTCAAGATTAGATACCCCATGTTAGTCATTGAATCGTCTCTTATATTACCTGGCATCACTCCCCACTTTATTACCTACAGGGTGGTTTTCTTCTTTCATTAAGCACTAAGGAATCTAATGAATGTCGTAACTGACTCTGACCTTAATACAACGGTAACATTTCTAAATTCCAATTGTTGTTGAGCCTTTAAGTTCTTAGGCATGTATGTTATCTCTTCCATCACTGGAAAAATATTCCCCTCTACACCACCAATCCAGGATGTACTCGGCCATTTAGGCCAAGATGTGCCTACTGCCTTGTTGGGCCATGGAACGCACATTACCCACAGTGGCTGAGATGTACTTGGACACTAGCCTGGGATGTACGCGTCCATCCACACCACGCTGGGTTTATTCTCTTTTCTCCCTACTCTCCTTTGATAAATGTGCCTTAATTTGAACAACATCATCTCCCGTCAGTGGCGGAGCCACGATGGGGTAGGCAGGTGCCTCGGCCCCCCCTCCAATTTTTTTAATTTTTTAAAATTATATATATTTAGAATTTTTAAATTATATATATTTTAAAAAAATTTAAATTATAGTTATCACTTTAAATTAGATAATAGTATACCAAAAATTAATGAAAATTAAATTAGGTATTTTTTTATTTCTTTTATAAAGTACAACATTTAATGTTAATAAATAGTACAATATAAATTTGAATATAATAAAATAAAATTGTTAAGATAATTTGTATTTTCTTTTCACATTGTTTGTTGAGTTTTTTTTTACGTATTGTACTCATCTCTCATCTTTACCTGATTTCTTCTGTTATTGAATAAAAAAAAAACTTAAACAGAAACTTATTATTTATGTCCTCATTTTTTTCATATCTTTTCTCATTCTTAAAGGAAAAAAAAAAATATCTTGTCTCACTTAGGTAGTGCAATAATTATTTAATATTTAGCCCTGTTTTTTTATCTCATTACCCTTTTGTATATCCATTTTTTTATGAATATAGAAGAGCAAGTAATGTATTATGTGATTTTTTATAGAGGATTTTTAATTGTAACTCGATCATCATATTTTTTTTTAGTAATTATGTCTCTCAATTTTTTATTATATTATACTAAAAAAAATTGGTCTTAAACTTGTTTTATAGATAGGTATATTGATAAAAAATAAAAGAATAAATTCATTTTTTAAAATTGATAAAAAAGAAGGGAAGATGAGAACAAGACAATAAGGTTGTTCATCGCATAAGCATAACAATGATGAAATGAAAGTTTGTGATGACTTTTGAATTGATATTTTGAATTGATATGTGCACATTAGTAAAATGGAAAATGAATATTTTACATATAATATGATTATTTACATTGAACAAAAAAATAGCTGAAAAATTTAGTTATTATTCAATTATTTGATAAGTTAAAAAATATGAAAAAATGAATGACAATCATTTAGATATGTGTATTTTCTGTTATAATTATAACTATATTAAATTATGTATTAATTTTAAGTGAATGAGTGACAAAAATGTTAAATATATAAATTTTAAGTATATTATTTTGGCTCCCCCATAAATCTTAGTCAAGATCTGCCACTATCTCCCGTTGTGCACGTGTTCGGGTACATCTCTCACACGCTTCCCTACTATACTAATTAGTGGGACATACATGGACACCCTATACAATAAGGTTGTTTTTTCAATATCAAATATTTAGAAAAAAATTATAACTTTATACATTTCAAATTACAATACCAAATAAAGATCCATAAGAGGCAAAACATTTATTTAATTTACAAACACTAATGAAACCTAGTTGATATAATTTAAAAATATTTTTAAAAAAATATAAAAGGAAAACAAATATTCAAATTAAAATATATTTTAAATGTTTGTTTACTTTAATTTTTTAAATTCTAATGAATCTTTTTTTATATGTTAATAAAAGTTATAATACATCAATTTATCAAAATCACGCCAAGAACACAAATTAAACTAATGATAATATGATTTTAACATAAATCTTGTATCGTTTGAACTTCAATATACGTTGGATGGTGATACACACATTAAACTTTTATAATATAGTAAATAAAATTTTTTATACAATTATAGTAATAAAACTACACGTATGAAAATTAGCTAGAAAATAAAAATAGTAAAATAATATTCTACATGATAAAAATAAACAACAAATAAAAATATTTAAAAAATGTTCAAATGTGTGTCTTAGAAACAATTTGAGATACCATTGAATGAAATCGCACCAAGAAAAGCAAATGTGTACTTAAATGTATGATAAGATAAAAAATACTTAAGATATCTAAGAAAACTTTTCAAATAACAACCTAGCTAATGGTTGAGAGATAACAAAAATTATTGTAGTGAAACAAAAAAGTTGTTTAAATGAAACAAAAATTAATAATAACATAATAAAAAAGAATTTTTTTTATTTTACCTAGTAAATGAAAGGTTAATGCGATTGAAAACTTAACTTTGAGAGTGCTAAACATTCTCATGTGGAAAGAAAATGTACAACAAATAAAAATATTAAAGAAATAAAAATATTCAAATGTTAGATATAAAAAGAATTTCATTGACATACATCATTTGAGCATAATTGCATAAAAGTTGTGATAAGAAGAAAAATATTTTAAAGATGCAAATGAATTTTCATGACAACCCAAACAATAAGAAAAAAAAAAAAAAAAAAAAAGTATATAATATATATATATATATATATATATATATATATATATATATAATTACGTTAATCTATCAATGAAAAAAAAAAAACCTAATTAAATTTTAATTTTATTGAAATCTCTCCTTTGGGTATATTTTTTTCATCCACAAAATTTAAAACCCATTTTTTTATGGTTAAGATGAGTTCAACACCAAATTCCAAGATTTTTCCACTTAATTAATATTACTGTGACGTTTGGGTCCTTCTCAACAACCATCCTTATTATCTTCAACATTCATTATATTGAGCCCAAAGTCGTGAATCTCGACCTATCCATTAAACACTTGGTTTTTCTTCCTGCACCCCCAATTTTTCTTCCTACAGCCCCAACTTTTTTACAATTCCACTACTACCCTTTTGGTTTGTAGTTATCGGTTTTCAGAAATCAGTGTTACCGGCTTTCAGAATCTGGTGTTACCGATTTCCAGAAACCGGTGTTACTGACTTTCAGAAACCGGGGTATCGAATTTCATTATGGGGGGTGTGGGTTACGGAGGTATTTAGTTTATAATTGTTTTTATTTTTTTGAAAGATATAATGGTCTTCACAATCAAACTTGGAGGTGCAGGAAGAAAAATTGGGGATGCAGGAAGAAAAACCCTTCCAGATAGATACATTTTCGTATTTGATCCAACAATCTAAGGGGTTTTTCTTCCTGCACCCCCAATTTTTCTTCCTACACCTCCAACTTTTTTATAATTCCATTGCTACCCTTTTGGTTTGTAGTTACCGGCTTTCAGAATACGGAGTTACCGGCTTTCAAAACCCAGTGTTACAGGCTTTCAGAACCCGGTGTTACAAGCTTTCAGAACCCGGTGTTACCGACTTTCAGAAACCGGTGTTACTAGCTTTCAGAATCCGGTTTTATCGATTTTCAAGATAGGAACAGTGCCGAAACATGAATAAAAATTTTAGGGGTACCAAATTTAATTTGTTTTATATATAAATTAATTCTCTAGTCATATAAAAAGTTCTTCATTTTCTTTACTTAAACTATTTTTATATAGTGATTCACTTATGCACTTTTCAATTTCTAATATTTCTAAATTATTGAATTCACACAACAGAGGTATTCTAATTTCTATTCCAAATCAAGGTTTTTCAACTAACTCATTATGTGTAGTAGAATTTGTAATGCAACCCAATATATATCCATAAATTTTACCATTTCAGCAGAAAACACAACCTTTAAATTTCATAATTTAAGGTTATACTAATTTGGGTAAAAATATAATTAAGGTTCAGGCCAATTTGATAAAAAAAAAATCCTAAATTATAATTAAGGTTCATACTAATTTGGGTAAAACTTAATTTGGAAGAAACATAACAGGAGAATCATAAATTTAAGATATATAAACCATAATAAAATATTAATGATTTATGACAAATATTGAGATAATCATTTATCTCCTTACTTTTCTTTTTTACTTTAATACTTTCTTGATGACTTATTGAGAAATAATTTTATTATGATCACAGATAGAACCTTAATTTCTTTTATCAACCAACATCCATCAAATTAATTTTTATTTTTAAACAATAAAGATATAAAACTAAAAAATATATAAATAAAATTAATAGAAATTTTCTTAAACTTAATATAAATAATATAATTATATATAAATATAATTTTAAAATATATAAAAATATACATAAAAAAATTAAAAACAAAAATTGGGGTTACCGGCTTTTAGGAACCGGTGTTACCGGCTTTCAGAAACCGGTTTTACCGACTTTCAGAAATCGGGGTACCAAATTTCATTTTTGGGGATGCGGGCTACGGAGATATTTAATTTATAATTTATTTTTATTTTTTTGAAGGATATAATGATCTTCACAGTCAAACTTGGAGGTGTAGGAAGAAAAATTGGGGATGCAAGAAGAAAAATTGGGGGTGCGGGATGCGGAGATATTTAATTTATAATTTATTTTTTTGAAGGATATAATGGTCTTCACAGTCAAACTTGGAGGTGCAGGAAAAAAAATTGGGGGTGCAAGAAGAAATATCCTAAACACTGCCCTTTGATTATTATTTTCACTAAGATTGAGTTTAGATGAATTTTAAACTTTTTAAAAAATTTAAATTATTATGATATATATATATATATATATATATATATATTCAAAATTATAATATTTTAAATTTTTATTTTGCACATAATAATTTAACTTATATTTGGAAATGACAAAAATTCTTATCCTCACGAGTATTTAAGAATAAATTCTCTTGTAAATACCTCAAATATATATTTACGGATAATCAGCAACTGATAATTCAATACCTGTCACTAAATAAATAACGTGTGGATGTCATGTTACTCCACTTAGGATTACCTATTACCTATAAAATATTAAAATTGAAATTTAAAATATATTTAATATAATTTATATTATATTTTATTATTTTTTTGTAATTTTATTAAAATATTTTTTTTAAAAAGTTATAAATAATTTTTTTAAATATCTGCAAGTATGAATATCCATGAATTTTAAAAGATATGTGGATATTTTTTAATTATGTATCTAACGTTCCATCTCCGACTCAATATGTTTTTATTCCTACTTTTATATAATTAACAAAGAAATTAAAACATTAATTAACTTTATATAATTAATGCAACATAAGATACATAATTTAAGAAAGGAGAAATTAAAAAGCATTTCATTTTTGATTTATAATCTTATAAAAATGAAAGTTTACAATTTTATATAGTCAAATATTCTTATAAATTTTGAAAAAAAAAATCTTCTTAAAGTTACCTATAAAACATTAATGTTTTTCCTCCAAACCACTTATAATAGTCTCTTATATTACCATTGACTAAATTTAATTATGCATCCAATGGTTAGAGTTCAATCTCTCCAAAAAATATTATTAAATATGTTAAATATGATTTACAAGTTCACCACACTCTATTACTATAAAAACTTTCGTGTCTGCATATATAATTTTCCTGGCGAAGAAAAAATTATCGATAAAATTTCGATTTTTAAAATTTCTATTATTTTTAAAAGAATTTATTATATCTATAAAATTTGTTGTTAATTTAGTAATATTATTATCAACGAATATTTTTATCAGTAATAAATTTGTTAATAATTAAATGTTTTAATAATTTGTCAGTTAAATTAGTGTCAAAATTTCTGTCATTTATTTTGGATTTTGACTATTTCAATAATAAATATTTTTTTTGTAATTGAATGCTTTTATAAATTTGTATGTAACTTAAACATTAAATTTCCAGCAAAATTTGACGTAATATTCTATTAAATCCATTAAAGATGGATGAGAGGAAGAAAAAAAGAAGAAGAAGGAGGATAAGTCAAAGGAAGAGGAGAAGTTGAAGAAGTAAAAGAAGGAAAAAAAAGAACACTCAAATCGCTAAATTATTTATAGATACATAATTGTTAATACATACATATTTACCGATGAACTTTTTAGTGCCGCTTTTTTATTAGAAAATTCATTTTGTTAACGGAATTCCACTATTATCGATAGAATCTTCCATTTGATAATTTCTTTTTTTTTTCTTGTAAACCGTATTAATTATTTTCTATTTATTAAAAATATAATTATGAATTTGAGTTCTAAACTATAAAATTCAACAATATTTAAAAAATAAATAAATAAATTTATTAGTTTAAAATTTAAAATAGAAAATAATGTCGCAATATTTTATATGGATTATTCCGTATTAAATTGATTTTTTTTATATACATCTTTTTGAAATATTCAACATTCATAAGTGCGTCGTTGACATGGCATCCAAAGACTTAGTTCACCCGAATCATACACCAAAAAGAATCACAATTTTTTCTTCAATTTCCTTTTTATTGAATAAAAGATGTCAAATATAAGAAGAGTGCATCAATGTCAAACGTAATAAAAAGCTTGAAAATAAAGCACACCTACCCATGTTTTGGGTTATAAATTAGAATGTGTTGAATACATTGTGGTACGAATAAAAGTAATGGCTTCTAATAGAGTCTCTTTTATTTGGGTTCTTCTCTTTGTTTTTGTGTTAGGTTTGTTATTTGCTAGGGCATCAACACTTAAGGTAGCTGATGCCTCTGGGTTTCATGCAAGTAAGTGAAATCTTTCATTCTTCTGGTTTTTTAAATGTTGTTGTCTTTCCATAGACAAATATATATGTGTTAAATATAAATTGATTTCTATATATTTTTCAATAAGTGATTGTTTTATACACGACTATTTAATCATATGCATGGAATGAAAATTCTTTCCATAAATATTTTTAAAGATAAAAATAATTATTTGATAAACTAATTTTATTTTATGTATAAGTTAATTAACTTTGATGGAGATCTCATATTGACCAGAGATACAAGACAAATTTACTCTATGTAATTGAGTGTAAATCTTACCTCCCAAGTCAATATTTTATAATTGAATTATGTTTGTAGTTCATTACTTAAGATGGTAACAAAATTATCCAAAGTTTATTATAACAGAATTTATTTTTTGTTGGATATATTGTCTTATCTATTATCGAGTCATTATCATATCATCGTTAATATCATGTTGAAGATGTGTATGTTTCAACGTGAAGGAAATGTGTTAGAGATCTACGTCAACTAGAATTAAAGTAGATGACTAAAACTTTTTAATAAGTAATTCTAAGGTAAATAAAAATAACAATACAAGAATAGTAAAGTTTTTTAATTTATATTAAGTTAAAATCTAATTTCAGAGATTGTAAATACCACGCAAAGAAGATAATACCATTTTGCATTTTTCTCCAAAAATATAATTTGTTTTTCTATTCCAGGTAGTTATTCTAGTTTTAATAATCACAAACTTGCTCTTCTTACTTATTTAGTTCTAGAAGTTAAATATAATTTAAGTGACAAACAAAGACTTTTTTTATTCTTCTGGTACAAGATTTCATTCAATCCAACGTTGATAACTAATGTTGGTTTTTTCTAACTATCATTTATGTTGTGTTTGGATGAGGCAATTTAATGAAGTAATTAATTTATTTGAAGAAATTGAAATGCTTTGAAGTAAGATGACATGTTTGGATGAAGAAATTAAAAGAAAATTGAAACCGATGAATTTCAAAAAGGTATTTTAAATAACTAAAATAATAGAATTTGAAATTCACTCAAAAAAGAAGGAAATTGAAATTTCACTCCTAGAACGAGTCGGTCTAGAACGAAGGTCGAGCCAAGTCAGCACGGGCGGATGGTCAAGCCAAATCGACCTGGGCCAAAGGTACAGTCAAGTCAGCCTAGGCCGAAGGTTGAGCCAAGTGGTTCAGGTCGAAGGTTAACTCGAGTTGGTCTAGGCTGAAGTCGAGCTGAGTTGATCCAAGCTAAAGTCAAGCCAAGTCGGCCCAGGTCAAAGGTCGAATCGAAGGTCAAACCGAGTCGATTAGGGCCGAAGGTCGAGCTGAGTTGGCCTAAGCCAAAGGTTGAGTCGAATTGGCCTGTACCGAAGGTCGAGTCGAGTTGGTCCAAGTCGATGGGCAAGCCGAGTCAGCCCGAGTTGAAGGTCAAACCAAGTCGGACCAAGACGAAATTGAGTTGAGTCGGTCTGTCAAAATTGAGCTAAGTCTGGCTACCGAAGTCAAGTTGAGTCCACCTAAGCTAAAGTTAAGTCGATTCGGCTCAAGCTAAAGGTCGAAATGAGTCAATCCGGGTAGAAGGTCGAATCGAGCCGACCCAGACCGAAGATCGAGCCAAGTCGGCCAAGCCGAGTTAGCTCAAGTCAAAGGTGGAGTAGAGTCGAGATGAGTCATTCCAGATTGAAAGTCGTGAACTCAAGCGAAAAGATAAAGTCGAGTTTATCTTAGAAATTAAATTGCTTTATCCAAACAAAAAAATTAAAATCTAAAATATTTCAATTACTCAATCAAAACAAACTATTTAATAAATGAAGGAATTCAACTGAAATATACGTTTCAAATTTTTGAAATCTCTCGTTGAAACACATGAATAGGATTTGCTTAAATGATCCAAGAATGTCCTGTTTTGGTTTTACTTTTCTAGTCATTTTAGATTCAATCATTGGACCTTTTTTCTTTTTTTCTATAAGTATTTATTGAAATTATTTATCCAATTAGAAATGCTTGCTTTACTTAGAAGTAAATTTCTTTGATAAAATAAATCCTTAACTATATTTTTCTTCACAGGTTCATATTAAAAATTTCAGAGTAGAAGGTTAGTGGACCAGAAACGAGCAGATATTCCTCGTGATGGAAATTATTATCCATGATTTGGATGTTGCATGTCTTGTGTTTGAAAGAATATTAAGAAATAAAAAGGTGTATTAGATAGCATGGTTATGCATATTTATAATTGGTTGGAATGTTCTATATGTTAAAATTTAAGTTATTTCTTTTATCTTGATAATTTTATTAGCAGAGAAGGTGAACTTATCATCTATCTTACTCTGCTTTTCAAACCCTTTAAATGAATTATCTTATATATTTCAAATATTAGTGTAAGAGTTGAATCCAAGGTCTCTCTCCAACCCTCCATTTCAAACAATGTGAAATCTTGTTTAAAATAGTGCTGAGTTTATGCTTTTATGTTTTAAATTTTACTTTGTAATTATATTTCAAATTCTATGAAAGAAATGAAAATATATATTACAATCTTTATCTTTAAATTTTTTTTCTCTTATTTACTGTATTAAATATTAGTTTAAATACATCAAAATTTTGTAAGAAAAACTTAAAACGTAGAAACAACTTTTTCAAATACCAAGAGTGCGAAAAATGTTTACTTTTTGAAAGATAATAATAATTCAGGTAACGTTTAAAATGAATTCATATTATTTCGTCTCAGCTCTCATCTTAAAAAGTAATTGACGAGAGAAGTAAAAGATGGGTTTAGTCTTTCAAGAATTTTAAGTTAAAATTGAAAAATAAATTTTCATCTTGAAGTAATATTTAATATAAAATCAATTAGTCACAATTTTCATGATATTTGAAAGACTAGATAAACAGTTCTTTAAATTTTTTACTTGCTATAATTTAAATTTTTTACTTGCTATATAATTATTAGTTCTTTAATTTTTTTTTGGTTCATTTTTTTTTTGTCTTTTTATTATTTGTTGGTTCAATTTAGTGTTTCAATTATTTAAAAAGATTTAATTTGGTCATCTCTGTTAAGCTGAACTTGACATTCTGTCAATACATCATACAGGTCAAATCGTGGAATTTTCAATTTTCTTTTAATTATTCATTAATTATTTTTTTCTAAAAATTTATAAACTGTCACATTTCATATTACAGTCAAGCCACGTGGTAGGTTATAGTCGTGCCACTTGCCACGTGGCAGTTGTAGTAGTTGTTTTCAATTTAGTCTCTAATTTAAATTTTTTATTCAATTTAGTCCTCTATTCTTTGAAACAATCCAATTTGATTCTCTGCTATTTGAGAACAAATTAGTAATTAAGTTTAATTACAAGTTATCTATACATGTTAAAATAATTTTTTAAAATTGATACATCAAATTACTCCACCTAAATACTCAAATTATTTTAATTTTTACATTTTTACCCTTGTAATTTTTTACACTTTAAAAAATAAAATAATTTGAATATTTAGGTGTAGTGATTTGATGTATAAATTCAAAAAAATATATTTTAACATGTATATATAGTTATAATTAAGCTTATTTACTAATTTGATATCAGATTGGAGGAGACAAAGTTAGATGGTTTTAAAGATTAGGGGACTAAGTTGAACCAAAAATTTAAATAAAGGACAAATTATAAATAACTACTACTACTGTCACGTGACACGACTGTAATCTGTCGTGTCTGTCACAAGGAACAACTGTAACCTACAACGTGGCACGATTGTACATGACACGTGACAGTTTATATATTTTTTTAAAAAATAAAAAACTTTTAAAAAAATTAAAATTTCCACGAATTGACACGTGGGATGTAAGGACACAGTGTTAACTAATTGGAGGACTAAATTGAACAAACAAATAATAAGATACTAAAATAAACCAAACAAAAAATTAGAAGATTAAATCGATAATTATACCTTTTTTACTACTAAAGAAGTTGGATTTTTTTTTAATTCTAAATCAATATTTATATTTTATAAACCAATAACAATATTGGTATATATTAAAATTAACGTTAATCGTAGAAGAATTTAAAATAATACAAAATAAATAAAAGAAAATACATTCTTTTCGTCTTGAATAGTTTTTATGGTAAATAAATTACTTGTAGATATCCAGAAAGTAGATAGCATGATGAAGGTTCATTGGATTGTATGACGATGAATAATTACCGTAATTATTTTCGTTTTGCTTTTTTCAAGAATGAATGAATTGTACGAATCTTCATATATAAATGTAATAAAAAAATGTTTAGCTTTTATAATATAGAAGATGGTTTATTCAGTTTAGACTTTGTTTTGTTTTCTTATTTTCATTTCAGTATGATATCTAATTCACTTTACACAAGAGTTTTATTATTCTTGGTGTAAGGTCCAGTTTTCTGCCCTAATGTTTTAAGGACTGCCTTAAAACTGTTGGGCCTAAGGGCTGGTCCAAAGGATAAAACCCACTCATAAGCCTGCCCTAACTCACACTTTTTATTCACTTTCAGAAAACCTTGAGCTGCAGTCGTCAATCCCTCTGCTAGGGTTCCAAAGTTCCCTAAGATTCACGTTTAGCTTGGCCTTGATTCTGCTCGCCTTGCAAGTCTGGTTCTAAAGCTGTTGTGCTCTGTGGTTCAGTGTCAAAGTCTCGTACAAACCCCTTTCAAAGTAAAAGAAGTTAGGGTTTGCTAAATCGTTGGTTTCCAAGTTTGCTTTGTTGATATTTTCGTGATTTGATGGATTGTTTACTACTCTAAGCTTATGAAATGTATTATTGCATGGTTTGGATTGGACTTTTGGTATGTTCCGCGAGTGAGCAGTGGCGAGGGTTGTTAATCTCGTCCAAGCGAGCTTGCCTCGCCTAGGCGAGGTGAGCAGAGACTCGTCCAGGTTTTTTCACGTGAATGGTCGCTCAGGCGACCAGCTCAGTTTTAAGTGAGCGAGCGTCTCGCTTAGGCGAGGAGAGACTCGCTTAAGCGAGAATGCGTGGAGGCTACTGTTTCTTGTGTCGAGCTTTCGCCTAGGCGAAGGGAGCTCGCCTGAGCGAGAGACCCTCTCGCTTGAGCGAGGCCCTTCAGCCTGAGCGAAGAGTTGGGCGAGTGTGCGCTCTGATTTGATGTTTCTCTTTTTGTTTTTGGATGTTTGGCATGTAAGTGAATGGATTGTTGTATAATGGCATGAGAGGGGGATGAATATGCATGAGCAGGAGGGTGCACGGGTTATGAATGATGAACTTGGATAAATTCTTGGCATGTAATGAATATGAGATTGGTTGGTTATGAATGTGGCATGGTAATGAGATGAGTTGAAACCCTATATTCATGGGTGAAGTATGACGAGTTAGTATGGATTTGACCTGGAACATGAAAGGGTTTGATTATAAGGGTTGACATGATACATATACATGCATGATAAATATTACTTGGTTGTTTGAATATATTTGGTTTGTGGTCAGTGCGTAATTCCTTGAAATCTCTAGGTGAGATTTCAGGGTCGTACTTCAGTGGTCGGGACGTAATTCCATGACTCCTGTTAGTGGGTGTCCATGGTGGTGCCCTATCTATATAATTCGGTAAGGATTGCATCCTGACAGTCTAAGGAGTCAGTTAGTCTCACTTAGAGCAGACTGACTCTTGTGGTGAGAGTAGCAAGAGGCCTGAAACTCACTAAGGGCTAACCTTGTGTGGGGGGGATTGATTCATTGTAACACTTGTAACACATAGCTCGGGGGTGAGCAGAGGTATCCACCACAAGTGCAAGCATCCGCTGAATCCGACCAGATTATAAGTATCCGGATGAGTCGAGTCTTAGTGTATTGATTGAAAGGTCATAACATGCTGGGATGGTATATGTATATTGGAGTGTGAAGGTATATCTGATTGCATGATAAAATCTTTTTGGCTCTAGCTTACCCTTTGCTTGTTTGATTGCTCTGTATGTTGTTCTTCTACTTTTGCGATGATCATCAATTTATTGATGGGAGCAGATGCAAGAGGTACTCGTGGTCAACAGAGGAGAGATGATCCCACTGCTTAGTCTACATGGGTTGGACTTCATATTCTTAATGGGCTTTTCTTTAGGGCTATGGCCCATATACTTGTCCGTCTTTTGATTTCTATATATTATGTTAAACTTTTTAACTAGTTTCCTTTCAGGCATCGTGGTGTGCCTTGGGTTGTAAGGAGTTAAGTTTTAAACTCCAGGACTACACTGTTATGTTATCTTTATGTGACACTTCCTTTAGTTTTGTTTATTAAATTAAATGGGGTGTTACACTTGGACTCCAACTATAGCTAGGTTTAAAACATATTCTATTAAATTATAACAAGGTTAATCTACAAATTACATTTTTCTAGTATATTATTTATATAAAAAAAATATTTTATCTATCGAATAATTTCATCAAGACACGATGGAAAAAAAAACACCACCATATGAAAACCAAATATTGGATTAAAAATAAAATAAGATCAATACACATAGTGATAATATAGAACTAGTATTCTTGAATATCTTGTTGCTGATTCCGCAAATTGTGATGTTCTTTAACACTCATATTTTGATATTTTCTTGGGACATTTTTCACTGGTCATTGACATTGTCATTCGATTTTAGACCAACCAAGCACTAACTAGGTTTAATGTTGAGTTCATGTTTGAAGTTCAATGTCAGCCACACATATATACTGGATGTTGAACTTTTAGCATTTTTGGGTAGTTTTTTAGTCAACCCAATACATTTTCATCAACAATTAAATAAGTCAAATGTTTTTTTAATATTAAAAGTAAATATAAATAATTTTTAAAAATTTTATTAAAAGTTCTTATTTTAGTTTAAAATTGATTAATTTAAAAAAAAAAAGTTAAATGAAATTTTTTAAAAATTTAACAGTTACTTAACAAATAAAAATCATAAAATAATTATTTTAATTTAAAAAAAAATATTTATTAAAAAGTATAATTGAAAATAAAAATGTGCATACAAAATTCCATGTGTATGTTCTTTTTTCAAAAGACCAAGAGTGGAAGTACATACAAAAGGTGTGCTATGTGAATTAGAACCAAAACCAATCTCCCAAGTAGAAATTTTGTCTAATGTGAATGAATAATTTGGGAAAATTATGATTCCTACACATGGCCTTTGGCGAAGTACTTAATTGAAAACATTAAAAATATTGTAACTAATTCCTTGACTTGATCCTTAAATAGTCACTGCTCATTCTTGATTCTAGCATACCCATGTGTTCTAGAAACCATGAATCTTAATTTCTTCGGACAAAAACATCGGAAAGGATGATGAGCTAGGAAGGATCATCCTACAAGTAGTTATTGTTTTTGTCTAATTCTAGATTAAGAGAAAGTGCAAAAGTTACCTTTTTTCACGAAACTGCAACAACTTGCTTGTTGAATAAATCTTCTGTGAACAAAGGGATTTCAAGATTTCAAAGCTCGGTCAACGTTCTGCAAAAAAAAATGGATTAGAGTGCAAGAATTAAAGAGGGGACTTTTTCTTTGTCAGATCCATGAACTACCCAAATCAGACCAACTTGCATGCCTGTGTTTCAAAAGAACAAAAAAATCAAAATCAAATTAATGATGGAAGCATGTCATTGGTCCCTTCTTTGAGCACCTTTTCAGAAGAGCCATAGAATTAGAACGTTTCCCATTATTATCTTAGCCATTTGGGTGAGAAAATTTCAAGTTGAAGGAAAAAGGCAAATTATGTTTCTAAGAACTCTATTGGGGTAAAACTCAATCTCTAAATTTCATTAAAAAAATCAAACCTTTCTGTGACCTGTTAATAAATGTTTCAAAAGGGTCTCTATACTTTTAAAGATTTCAACCTTGTGATTTCAAATTCATGTAAAAATCAGACCAACTTGCATGGCTCTGTTTGAAGATGTGATGTTGGAAAGTATCAGATAGAAGCCAAATTGATAATGCAAGGGTATGTAGTGTTTCAAACATGGTAAAGTGGATGAGAAAGTGACTCTAACATAAATTATAAACCTTCAAACATGCCATTGAAATGCTATTTGTAGACCATCACACCACACAAACATTTTAGCAGAAAAAGCTAAGAGTCCAAGATGCAGTATGTGTGGCCCTGAAGCACTAAGGTGGCCAACCATTGAACATGACATGTGGACTCACTTTATGCATAATGCCACATGTTTGGTCCAAAATCTTTGACAATACATGAAAACAAAAATATCTCAACCAAAAAAACTAGGGAGTTAGCATATAACAAAGTTTACTACACCCTAATCTGTTTATATATGAATCTCTTTAGAACAACCAAAAAAATCACCCTCTTGAATAAACTAATTTTTAACACTTATCAGTCCTGCCATGAACACTGAAATTCTCTCTCAGTAACATAAAACAGATTGGTCTTTGAGAAAATAAAATAAAATCTATCACAGTCTGTTATCAATTCATGTTTCATTTACAAGTTTCTTTGTGGAACAAATAAAGAAGCATCTTTTTTAGTAAACTAAATACAAAGATGCAACTTTTTTGCACTATAGATTAACTCTACTCAGCAACACAAAATGAACTTATCTCAGAAAAAAAAAATCTAAACGAGTTAGAGACAATTAATCCACATCTCATTATTGAAAAGTATCATCAGTGAAAAAGCTATCTACATCCCATTTACATGATTCAAGATCCTCATCCAACGAAACATCAATGTTAGAAAACACAGTAGGAAGAGGTTGCTCATAAAGAGCATGATCAGAAAACAAGAAACTATCAACTTCATAGTTTAACCCATCAAACACTTCTTCTTTGAATGTTTCTTCCAAAGACAAAGGTTCCATCCAAGGCTGAAACAACAGAACCGAAGTGGGTGAAGCACATGCGCCACAACTCCTCCGTTTAACCCCACTTTCACACTCTTTCAACGGCGGTTTGATGAAATTAGTGACAGCATCGGCACCTCTGAGGTTTATAGCTGCTCTGTCGTAAACCACAGCTGCTTCTTCTGCCGTGTCGAAGGTTCCAAGCCACACTCGTTTCCGCCGTATAGGGTCTCTTATCTCGGCGGCCCACCGTCCCCATGGCCGCTGCCGCACGCCGCGAAACTTGTGCTCTTGTTTTTGTTGGTGGTGTCGCTGTTTCACAGCTTCCTTGTATTTGGTCGAACAACAACAACTATCACTGTTATTGTCCATGTTTATGTTGTGCCCTTTTGTTTTGTTTGCATGCACAATTCTTATCTCACTAACCACTCTCTTAACTCTGTGAAGGTGAATAAGCTTTCCTTCCTCGTCTTCTTCTTCGCTAGAGGAGTCTGTGGCGTTGTGATCAGTTGCTGAAATGCGAATAACTTTGGGGAAGAAGAATCTGGATTTCGCGAACTTGGTGATGATGGTTTTCTCCTCGTGTTCTTCCATGGCAAGAACACTAAAGACAAAGGATTCTTCTTTATAGAGAATGTTCTTTTGGAGAACTATAGTTGTTTTATAGCATGTTTTGTTTCTATTTCCACTTTCCTTTCTTTTTTTCCCTTAAATATTAATATTAATTCTCAGTTTTTTTTTATGGATTATATATTTTTAAGTGTATTTGTTTATTATATTTAATATTGTAAAGTAACAGAGAATTTGTAAGAAGATTTTAATAAAACAAAATACAACATTTCCTCTTTTAATAATTAAAGAATTCAATTATTGTGAGTTCTTGGGATACAAGTAACATGCTTCCTTGGTCACCAAGAAACTCACTCTCCTTGGGTCATCATCAGTTTCTTTTATGGACTACTTTTAAAGCTATTTATTTTTCTGTTAAAAAATATTATAAAAAATTTAAAATCAGTGTGGAATACCATTATGTTACCTGAAATAAATTTTATATATATTATCAATATTTGAAGAAATGTTAAGAAAATATTGATAAGAATCTTGATGTTTGACTTAGTTTAACATATTTATATAACGATTCAGTTAAACTAAGACAGATAGAAGAGGAACGGTTAAATTTTAAAATATAAGATTTTAAAAATATATACTCTTGAAAGGTTTACATCTTTAATAAACTTCATTAGTGAGTCATAGGAAACTGTGAAGAGGTCAACGTCTTAATTAATATGTGAAAAAAGTTCTTTGGAACGGTGTTGTGTCTGCACAGTATTATATGCGGCTGTTGGTTGTTGGTTTGATTTTGGGATCAAGCAAAGAAAACAACATGTTCCGATACTTTAATTTAATGATAAAATAATAATTGGAAACATTTAGTCATTTTAGTGTGTCGAATTGTTTTATTATAATAAAAGACTTTCATGTGATATCTTTAAATGTTAAAAATTCAATTTTAAAAATATTATATATATTTAAAAAATTATTTAGTGAAATAATATAGATATTCTTTTTTATTTTTTTATTAAGGATAACAATGATAAAAAGTATCTAGATAAGAGAGTAATTACATAACACAATTTTTATTAATTATCTTTATAAGGAAAGGAAGCACAAATAGTATATCCCTGTTAATTAATTTTATTCTTTAAAGTTTATATCTATTTTTTAAAATAATTTTTAAAAAAATCTAAAATTTAATAATCTTTTTATTTTAATAATAATAATTAAAATAAATAACTTTTTTATTTATTGTCATTAAATAAAAATGAACACAGGTGAACAAAAACATATATATATATATATATATATTTTTTTTTTTTTTCAATA
>Ga0214543_1007906_pt1 | contig 17833 bp, 10 predicted proteins | sample CNSS2metaG_FD_160094 | JGI IMG/M metagenome (GOLD analysis project Ga0214543, IMG submission 160094) | Root nodule microbial communities from cowpea collected in UCLA plant growth center, Los Angeles, California, USA - CNSS2 | ecosystem: Host-associated > Plants > Roots > Nodule | place: USA... | reverse complement strand
CCGCAGCGCCGAATTTACTGCGACAGCTCTATGAAAAACGTGAACAGAATTTTCCCTCTACCTCTCCCTCTATGTGTTAGGGCTTTCAGTGTGTTCTGACTCTATTGTTCTGCCTCTCTCTTTGTTTTATAGCCCCCTCTCCACTAGATTAAATGAGACATGTGCTTCTTAAGTTTTGGGCCTTTTCTCCACATAGGAAGGGAGCCCAATACCCAACATGTATGACTTCAATACATTTCATAGCAAAACTAAAGTCTTGCCAGGACTTTGCTTTTTGACTTACAAATTTAATTAATCTTAATCAAAGTTGCGATTTCAACTTTTTCAAAGAAGTTGTCGAGACTTGGCACCACTTCAACTCATTTGCAATGAAATTACTTCTGCATGGTAGAACTTCTACGTTATGAAATCGTGTCTAGTTGACTCGACCTGTCTAATCTCAATTTTTTTAAAAAAATTATGCTATTTAGATAATTTTAGAAATAAATTACACTAGTAAAAAAACCTATGAAACACTTTTATGTCATCTCATAATAGTTACTTGAGGTGAATCCTTGGTAGATTAAACCATTTAGATGTAGCAACATTGGTAACTTGGGAGTGAAGTACAACAGCATTTGTATCCTACTAACTAATAAGATATTTACGAGAATTTTACGAGACACATGGTTGGATTAGTTGACGGGTGACTTTATCTCTTCTTTGAAGAATTTTTCTAAATTATTTGTCGTCAAATTAAAAGAAAAAAAAATAAAACCTCAAGTATAGGAGTTCTTTTGGCATAGCACAAGGAAAGGAATCTCTAAAAGAATATTTGAGACTTTTGTAATATGATCGTGAAAATTCCTGAATCGAATGAAGGAATGTTTATGGGTGTGTTTATTGAAGAACTTTGTATTAATCCGTCATAAATTTTCATTCTAAAGTAAGGTAGAGAACATGGTCAAAGTCAGATATTGTGTTGTTTCCCACGTGGAAGTTGAAGAAGTGATGACACAAAAAAAAGGGGTCAAAGAAAAATATGTACATAGAACATAAAGCATTCACACTATGAGGATTTGAAGAATGAATGGTATCATAATGGTGGAGCTCTAGTCAAAATCCAATGAGCACCATTATCAACCATATAATAATAAGCATGCTTAGGTATCTATTGGACCAAATCCCCTACAATTATAAAAAGAAAATTATTAAAAGACATGAATATAATGATGTTGCTCCACTTTTTGGCAATGTTCAATAAACAATTTGGTACTAATTATCACGTATGGTGCGAATTTCATATATAAAGTGATTCTTGAGTTTTCTTCGGTTATCCTTTAGGTTAAATTATAGTTGTGTTATTTAAGATATGTTAATGAGTGTTTCATACGATAATCCATTGAAAAAAGCTTTTGTATCCATTCATACTTTGTTTGGCCAAATTGCTTAGAAAAATTATGAATTTGTTGTTTGATTAATCTAGTTTTTTGTTAATCTTTTTTTTTTGAATTTATGTTTTTATTCTAATTTTTTAGAGTTATAAAAATATTAAAATATTTTTTCAAAAGTCTTCTTAAAATGAACATGTTTTTGATTGATTAAAAACTTACAAACACATGGATTTAAGTGATGTATATAGATTAACATATGAAGTTTGGTATTCTTTATTCTTTTTATTTCACTTGGGATGTTAAAAAATTCATACTCGCAGTAGTATTCGCATATAAAACTCACAACAGGTAGGAAATGGATATTGTAAATAGATATTTGCGGGTAACGGGTACGAATATTTTTTATACTCGTATGTTAACGGGACGGGTGCGGGTATCATAGTATCTGTACCTGTGGACACCCGTACCTGCTATACTGTAATTTAAATTAAATAAAAAACATGATTAAAACATTAACACATTAATTTTCAATCAGTTACTTTTTATCAATTAGTTTTAAAAAATCTTCATTTCTTTGTAGACTGTCATTCAACACTATTTAAATGGATTATTTACACTTTGTTTAATATTAATGAATGTTATGCATTGTATTTTTATTTGAATTTATGATTAAAATATGTTGTTAAATATTAAAATTTTCTTTTGTAAATATTCGCAGGTATCCGTGGATATTAAAAAAAATATGTGGGTACCTGCATAATGGATACCTGCATAGATATGGGTATAGTACAACACAAATATTTATCCAACGGGTAGAGTACGAGGGAGTTATTACCCGTACCCTACCCAGCCCGTTGACATCTCTAATTCCATTTAATTGAACAAGATTATACCTTTTAAATTAAAATAGATCATGCAAAGGCTTCTAAGAAGAGTAGAATGATTTGATTGGACCATAGTTTAATACTAGTCTTACAATTCAATCTAAACTAGTGAAATAAGATGAGTTGTAAATTCATCTAAGTAACAAACACAAATCAAACCTCAAACATTTGAATGAAATCATAGATAAATATTCAAAAAGTAGAAGTACAGAGAATTAAAATTGAATACATCTAACCTCAACACGAGAGAGTTCAACTACTCATAGAATATTGTAATGCAACTCCAACAACATCTTCCATCAAATCTCCAATACAACTCAGTTAGGACTATCCTATAAGGTGTCACTAATTCCAAGCACTAAATTCAAAGAAAACTCTACTTCTATCTTGGAAAGTGACCTTCTCATTTCTGGAAACACATGTGTAAATTTCCACATTGTTAACATACTACTTATCTAACCTTCATAATCAACCTCTATCTCAAAGTACAACATGGAATAACTTACCTTAACTTACAATTCTCTCCACACTATGCAACTATTCACTACATTTTCTTCTAATATGAAGATATGATTTCTATTCATCACAAGTTATAAGAATCCAATTAACAAAGTGTCAATCCATCCTAAAGATGATATCTAGATCCTTCAAAGGTAAATATCTCAAATTCACTTGCAATTTATATCTTTCAACAATGACAAAACACCTACAACATATATAATGCACCACCAAAATGACTTTTAATCCAAAAGACAATTTTAAACTCTACAAATAAAACACTCAATTTAATGGAACATCTTAAGCTAAAATCAAATATATTTTGTAATTAACTTCCCCATAATATAGAAACAACCATTCAAAACATGTTGCATACTATAGAAAGCATATGACTATCAACAAACCACTCACAAGTAAAAACGTTCAGATTTAGTCATAAGTGTGCACCTTCATCACTCCATCAAGATTCTTTATCTACTAATATTGTTGTTTTTACTAACCAACTTAACAAAGCTTGACATAATAGTTATACACATTACAAATGCACAACAAACTCACAACCCTCAAGTTATCCTAAGAACACTACTAGAAATTCTCATATTACTTGGGATTTTTCTTGCAAATTTGTTAAGAAAATTTGCAAGAAAAGACTTTTTTTCTGCCATTTTTTCTAAGAATTTTAATTGACAAGTAATTCTTTCGTGGGTAATCATTTCCTACAAATTTATAAAATTTGCAAGTATTTCCTACAAAATTTGTTGCGAAAAGTGTTTAATACAAAATATTTTGCAAGAAAATTGGTAGTAATTTCTTGCAATTTTTTTTCACAACAAAATTTGTAAGTATTTCCTACGAAAAAAATTTCAAAACAAAATTGGCATGAAATATGAGTTTTTTTAGTAATGGAATGAAATGCTCTGATACCATAATTGTAACGCCCTAAAATTTAAACTATCAATTATATTATAGTACATCAAAAAGCTTATACAAAGCTTATATCCATATGAAATGCAAATCTAAACTTACTCAAATATATATAAATACAAATGTTTACAAAAGATAAATCAAAATAAAATCTTTGTCCTCTTCCAAATATTATTCCTACATTTATACCTATATCTGAGTCATCGCATGTCACACCACAATAATAAATGCAAGGGTAAGTTATAAATGTTAAAACATATTACATACAACTTTGTCATCATAACCTCAATTCAAATAATGCACATTATGTTAAAATAAGATACAAAAAATTTTTACTGAAACCAAATAAGTTAACAAAATAATAATTGTTCGAAACCAAACAATATAATTGAATAAATAAATAAATAAGACTAGCGTAACTAAAGAAAAATATAATTAAATAAAAATAAATAGTATGTAACTAGAGATAAATATAAAAAAATAAATAAGATCAGTGCATAATTGGAATTAATGTAAACAAATAGGTAGAACTAGTGTGTAACTGAAGCTGAATAAAAAAATAAATAAACAGGACCAATGAGAAATTGAAGGTATAAATAAATAAAAAGGACTAGTGTTAATCTGGAGTTAATATAAATAAATAAACATGAATAGTGCAAAACTGGAAGTAAATATAAATAAATAAACAAAACTAGTGTGTAACTAAAAATAAATATAAATAAATATACATGATCAGTGTGTTATTGGAAGTAAATATAGATAAATAAGTAAGACCAGTGCATAACTGAAGGTAAATAAAAATAAACAAATAGATAGGACTAGTGTGAAACTAGAGCTAAATATAAATAAATAAGTAGAACCAATGTGAAACTGATGGTAAATATAAATAAATAAATAAGGACAATGCATAATTGAAGATAAATATAATTAAATGAATAAGACCAGTACATAATTGGAAATAAATATAAATAAATACACAGAACCAATGTGTAACTAGAGATAAATATAATTAAAGAAACATGATCAGTTCGTAACTAGATGTAAATATATATATATATATATATATATATATATATATATATATATATATATATATATATATATATAAATTAACAAGATTAGTGCATATTACTTTAAGGCCAAGAACACGCACCCTCTGGTCATGCCTATCTAAGTCTTAAATAGCTTGCTCAATTCCTTGACACAAGATCTGCCTAATACTTGCAATATGAGTTAGAACATTGGGGGCCAAACGCACAATTTCATCCTTGGTTACTGGTTTAATTTGGTTTTGAATTAGTTAGTTCCGCTGCTGAAATATCCTTCTTAGGACCTTGCAACAACTATATCATGCTCTAAGGCGTACCCCTAGACAAACATTAAGCTTAAACCAAATCAAAGGAAAGTATAAACATCAAAGATATAATCTACATAAATGGAAAGAAAGTATAAGAAGATTACTGCTCCATTGATATCACCAAGAGAAATCAGCTACTCATGGAATAGGATGATGCAATACAAATCCAGCAGCATCTAGACATATAATATTACACCAAGAACATAATCTTTCTAAGCTCATAGACTCGTTCATACTCTACTACTACATATTTGAGCCTCCACTCAATTCCTAGAATGAAGGCATTAGGTCTTTATTTATAGGAATTTTTGGGTGGTGCTCAACCCAACTTTTGGTGCTCTTTCACAAGCATTTCTTCATATGTGGGTTTCCTTCTCAACTAAGCTCCTTGCCCTGGTGCTTAGCATGTGACCTTTCCCTCTTGGAAGGGGGGATAGGGGTTTCTTGGCTGCTCAAACTCATGGATTTGTGCTTCAGGTTTCCTTGCAAAGAAGGTTTCCTCACGAGGCTTGGTTCCATTTGTTGTGCTCAACTAGAAAGTCAAAATATGTTGTCCTGTCTTTTCTACTTTCATGACTCAGCTCAAATATTGTGACTCAGTTGCATACTTGATATTTTCTTTCATATTCACAACAAAGCAGCAAAATATCATTGCAATTCATAAAACTCCAATTCTCAATAACTCATTCTGTATTTTAAGCTTAAGGAGGTTTGTTTTATATATAAATAGAACCATTTGATACATGATAAGTGTCAATTTCAATTAGAAAATTAACTTTTTCTTGACACAAAAAAGATAAGATGATAATTATCTCCTTCCTTATCTTAAAAATTGTAGAACATATATTGAAATGTATGTTATCTTACAGGATAAGATTATTGTGATTAAGATAAGATTCTACTAATTTATGTATATCCCTACATAACATTTATCTAGTTTTTTTTTCTTATGTTACAACACTAGTGGTATAATGTCATGCCTAAGGTCATTAGTTTGGATATTGTTTTTCACAATAGGTATCCTCTACCAATGTTTCATGAGATGTATGCTTTTTTTTTGTATTACTTTATCTTGGAGTTGGTGTTGTCCCCTTATGTTTTATATTCTTTATTTTATTTTTTATTTTAATAATTTTTTAATGTGATTAAAAATGATTTATGTACTTTGGAGTGCCATTCTAATCGAGATATCAATGTATAAATGATATCTAACATGGGCTTATTTTGAAAAGGATGACCACTACATGAAATTATATAATTATTCATTGATTTTTAGCGAAGGAAATAAATATTTTGGTAAACCTAAAGTTACCGATGGATGTTACCACGAATTTCATAATTTAAATTATCGATGAATATTTTTGTCAATAATGAATTCGTTAGAAAAACTCGTAGGTAAGATCTATCAATAGAATTTGTATTATCGATGAATATTTACATCGACAAATTGTCTGACGACCAATTTTGTCAGTAAACTTTGCTAGTAACTTGTAACTCCTATTATCGATAGACATTTTTATTGGTAAATCTGTCGATAAATTAAACAACAATTTTTTCGCCAAGTCTGATGATATTTTTTATATATTAAGGGAAGATGGCTGAGAATACGAAGAGAATGAGGAGGAGGAAGAGGACGTGAAGAAGTTGGAGTTGGTTGCAATGGCAGTAGCAAAAGCGTGATGATGGCGGGGAGGTAAAACGATGGTGGTGGCCGAAGTTGGAGGAGGAAGAAGAGAAAAAGGAAGAGGAAGAAGATGAGTCGGAGGTGTAGCTATGGCAGTGGGTGCAAGGCGATGACAATGACGGTGGAAACATGACAAGGAGGAGAGGAAAAAGGAAGTAGGGAAAAGGAAAAAATAAGGAAAAAGAAGAGGAAGAGGAGGGGAAGAAGAATAACTCAATCTCGATTTTTATCGACGACAAATTTATTCGTAGATAAGTGTTGCTAGATTTCGAGATCTATTATTGACGAGCACTCTATCAATGAATTCATAGTTGTCAGTAAACTAGATTATCGACAAATTTTTGCTATAACCGACAACTTATTTTCGTTGGTAATACACGATTTTTTGGTAATGGACTTTAGTAGAAAATTGTTATCTAAGCTATCTAAAATAGTTTAAAAAATAAAAATTAAATAAAATTACAAATAATTTAAAGTAAAAGGGTCATAATTACTATCAACACCCAATTTCGTCCGGGTAAATGCATTTGTTTTGTTAAAAAATATATAAATAAAAATATATATATAAAAAATAATAAATATGTTTTTTATTGATGGTAGTTTTTTTAATTTTAATTATACCACGAAAAAAAGAGAAGGGAGAATCTAATTTGTTTTTAATTATCACATCGTTTTTATGAGCCAAATGTTTTGTATATACTTTCACCCCCACTATTTACTATTTACACTCCACACATGACATGTCAGAAAGAAGGACATCTTATAATCTCTATTTTTTAGAAAAGGGCAAAATATTATGAGCAATATTATTCATAATATTTAGAATAAATATCTTGAATTAATGCTTATGTGATGTCTCTCATTGATTTTTGAAGATATTATTTTAATAATTAGAAGCAAATGTCCCCGATAATAATGTTTTTTAGAGAATGGTACAATTTTAATAATTGAAAGAAAATATTCTTGATAATAATTAGAATCAATCATATGAATAATATGTTATGATTTGATCAAGATCTTTATGTGACGGAAAATATGATTCTAGTAATTACAAGCAATATTAATATTTCGTTAATAATTATAATTAATACTGTGGATATTGTGCGACCATTTAATTTATGTAATATGTTTCATCAAGACCAATTCCTTCCTCATATATTTTATTATAATTAAAGACTAGGATTTCTATGGTACCCCAAGTGCCTATATAAGCACAAAACTTCTCCCATGCAAAGGACTGAAAAAATTTTTGAAAAACCCCTCTTCTTTCTTATTACCAGAGCACACACGCAAAAGACAGTCACCTTACTATCCTTTCAGTTAGTTTTGCTCTATTTGTGACCCTGAAAGGTAAATTCTCTCTACTCCTAATGTTATTCATGTACTGCTCAGATTCTCTTATAATATCAAATGTATGAGATTGACTGTTGTATGACTAAATGTGTTTGTTTGGGGTTCGAACATTAAATGATTTTGGGTTTGACTTTGTCATTGATATGCTCAACACTTCTATTTCCTTTCATTTGGAATGCCATTATCTTGGTAATTAGAAAGGTTTTTTTCGTAGACTTTAATTCTCTCTAAAAAAATAAAAAAAAAATAAAAAAATAAAAAATTATAGGTTAAATTACCCTTTTGGTCCCTCTATTTGTCATGAAATTTCATTTTGATCCTCAGGTTTTTCGTTGTCTCAATTTGGTTCTCATTTTCTAAAAAATGACTCAATTTGGTCCTCACCATTAACTTTGACCAGACGGTGTTAAAGTCAACGCCGCATGTCAATTTTTGTTTTTTATTTTTATTTTTTTAATTTTTTTTATTATAAGTATTGAATATCATGTCAAGTCTCAAACTTGCTTGATAAGCAAAACACTCAGGCTTTCAATTCTTTTTTTTTAAAATTAATAATAAAAATAAATAAAAATTATAAAATTATTTTTGAATATCATGTCAAGTCTCGGATTTGCTTGATAACTAAATCTTTTATCATGTAGAATTTCAGATTTTCTATATATATATATATATATATATATATATATATATATATCTAAAATTTAGAAAATAATAATAATATCAAACAATATTTTTATAAAGAACTACGTTATCCCTGATTTTCCAAATGGAAATACGTAGGAGCAAGGTACAATCCTCGTCGGGCAAAAAAAAGAAAAAAATAATTTTGTTTTTAATTTTTATTATTTTTGTATGTGTTTTTTATTTTGTTTGATTTTTTGGGGAATAACAAATATTTTAAACATCAAATTCTATCTTGCACACTTAATTAAAGAAAGAACCGTCTTAAGACGGGCATTATGGGGTGCTAATGCCTTCTCCATACGTAACCGACTCCTAAATCCAAATTTGGTTTCGAAGACTTTTCTTTTTTAAGGTTTTTCTATAGTTTTCCTTAATAAACTATGGTGACTCCTCTATTTTTTTTTAAATTATTTTCGCCGTCCCGCCGCGATCTCGGTTGTCACATATGGCGATTCCATTGAGGACATGTTTGAGAGTCAATCCTATTATTTGTGTGTGCAAAATATATTTTTATATATTCGTTTTCCCTTTGTATTTTGTTTTATTTCATGTATATTTATCTATCTTTGCTTGTCTTGATGCCATGTTTACTCTTTAATGTCCTCATATGATTATATTGTTGAAATTATTACATCCTAGGGTAGAAGACAATTGCTATATCTATTTGGGAATTTTCTGGTTATTTTGCAGGTTTGGGTTTGGGTAGTCTTAGGTTACTCCCTTCACACACTACACATGGTAGGCTAGTGCATTCATTTTAATATTGGGGTCCTATACCCGGACTTGAGTTAGCCGTAAGGAGTGGAGGTCCAACGATTGTTATGCTAGATCTCATATCTACTTGACTATTGGGAAGACCTCCACTAGAGTTTGCTTCCTCTTGACATGCCACATTTGTTAGGTTGCCTATCGTTGTGGATTATGTCCTGAGGTTGACTTCAGCTCTAGAGGCCTATGAGATAATTTAGAGTTATCCTTGGAAGAATCATATGAAAGTCCATAGACTCAAAATAGGTTTTCTCCACACCTAATAGGACACAAAGTGGGAGCATGTTTTATACCTCCATATCCCTCAATCCTGTTGTTATTGATGATATTATGTAATTAATTTTCAAATTTATCATCTTTGCATCAATATATTATATGAATAAGAACCAAGCATGCATTGCATCTCACATTAGACTTAGGCATGTCATTTATATTGCATATAATTCATGTTTCATTGAGAGCATGATCATTTTACCAACATATCATGTGGATGAATGCCTCTTAAGGCACGAACATACATTGCATCTCATTGCATAAGTTATTCACATATCATGCATGTTTTTTATAAATGCATCACAATTTTCATAGCATTTCGTGTTGTGAATAAGTACCTTGTGGGGCACATATATCATTTGCATTAAACATTCAGTTTTCATTCATAATGCGATGTACATAGTTTCATACACATAGCATTCATATTGAATTAATGTTGTATAATGCATTTGTAGGTTGATATTGTTTGTATACACATAGTGAGTCTCCATGCATTTGTTTCTACAATCATTGGTCCATGCTAATAAAATAAAATAAAAAACATAATGACACCTGATAGGACTTGCTAAGATCATGGAAAATACAAGAGAAGTTCACAAAGGGATGACAACCGAAAATCCAACAATTAAAGGAGCAAATGAGCCCCATGTTAGAGGTCTTGAAGGCATTGAAAAGTAATAGAGAAACTTCTGTTTTGCCACAACAACAAAGAGCTCAAATGATCTAACCTCCATATGGTCTCCCTCTGAAGTACACTCCCCCTATTGAAGATAACTCAAAGCAAACATACACCCAGAAAGCTGTAAACTCTATTGATACGGGAGCAAACGAACTAGGGGCATTCATTTTCACATCCAATAAAGGAATTGTTGAATCAAATACAATATGCAAAGAGCCAATAAAGCAACCTGAGGTGAACTATTTACCCCATGATACCATGCCAGTTGATGTTGAAAATACCAAGGGAAAATTAGAAATGTTGGAGGAAAGATTGAGAGTCATAGAAGTCAAAGGAAGTTTTGAGTTCGGAGATACGGTAGGATTATGCTTAGTTCTAAATGTGGTTATACCGCCAAAATTTAAAGTGCCAGAATTTGAATAATACAAAGGGATATCCTGCCCAAAAAGTCATATAACTATGTATTGTAGAAAAATGGCTCCTTATGCTCATGATGACAAGTTGCTGATTCACTTCTTTTAGGAAAGCTTAGCTGGCTTGACACTGAATTGGTATATGCAGCTAGAATCAGCTCGCATTCGTTCATGGAAGGATTTGACTAATGCATTCCTGAAATAATATGAATACAACAACAATATTGCGACTGATAGAATGCAATTGCAGAGTATAACTAAGGGTGAGGTAGAGGCGTTCATAGAATATGCTCAGCGATGGAGAGAAATGGCTACCCAAGTGGAACCCCCATTGAGTGATAAGGAGATGGTAATCTTGTTTATAAGCACGTTGCAATATCCATTCTATGAGCACATGATAGGCAATGTGTCCTCTAACTTTGTTGATATTATCATGATTGCGGATAGAGTTGAGGCTGGCATAAGAAATGGGAAAATTGTGTTTGGCTCAAATATGGTAGCAAATATGAACGAGTGTGGATCTAATTCTGGGAAAAAGAAAGGAATAATAGTTAATCCTCACCCCATTGTCCATATTCAAACATCTCAATCCCGAAAATCCAATCAGGCCACTGTGCAAAAAAGTTACGATTAGGACAAAAATACTGTGAATGTCACTCATATTCCAATGACTTACACAGAACTCCTACCAAAGCTTCTTCCCAAAAATTTCATAGAGGTTTGCAACACCAGGCCTGTTAAACCTCCATATCCAAAGAATTATAATCCAAATACCAAATGCGATTACCATGGAGTGGCGTCAGGTCATTCAACAGAGGCGTGTGTGGCTTTTAAGAAAAATGTGCAGTTGTTGATAGATTCGGGATGGATAACCTTTGAAGAAGGACAACCCAATGTTGAGAGTTGAAGACAATCCACGCTTGGGAAGGAAGACATTTTCGTTGAAGAGAGTTTTTGTAAAAGTGAGTAATGTTATGTTTTTGACATTTCGTTCAGATAACTAGATTGTCTTCCACACATTGTGGGCACAAGGATTTTGCTCAAATTGCATAATTCTTTCATTCGTGAATTTCAAAGCATATGAGAGTTTTTATTTTTCATCTACAAGCAAGTCTTAGAAGGTGTTGTTAAAAAAAAGCAAAAACAAGATCATGGTGTTTTGAGTCATTTATTTTCTTGCAAAACATCAGAGTCAAGGGTTTTCAAAAAAAAATGAACAGCTGAAAAAAAAAACAAAAATGGATAAGAAAAATGAAAGAATTACTAAAAGATGCCACTATTCTCGACGGTCAAGTGTTTTATTGATGAATGATAAGTTGATATTTCTTTTATGACATATGTGTGGGTGTTGTTTGTAAAACACTAGTCTTCTGACCTCCCAATATTAAAGGATTTGTCCTAAAAACATTGATCCTCTCAAGGCAATAAACACAAACTTTTACACTAGGGCACATTTGCCAAATTTATCTCTGCTTGCGTTAGTCAAGTAATCCCTGAATCTGTTATGGCAAATAAAAACATTTTCAAAGGAAAAAAGGAAACGGAAAAAAAGAAAGAAGGAAAAAAGGTCCGGTAGACTGAAAGCCCAAGAGGATGGTCTCGGCGAAAAAGGACAAAGCAAAAGAAAGAAAGAAAAAAAGTAAGTCGTGTTGAGGTCATTGACTTCTATCGCATGGTTAATCTTTTTGAAGATAAAACAATCAGGATTTGAAATGACGTGTGACCATCTTTCTTCACAAAAAAAGAGAGTAAAAAATATCCCTCATTACCCCATTGAGCCAAAAGAAAAAAAAATAAAGTTTCCTTCGAAGTATACCCAAACAAGGTTGTCATTACGGTACATAACAAAAAGCATCAAAATTTTATGAATCAAGAAGCAAGAATTCAAAAAGTATCATATAGTATAAATCAAGGTGGAAAGAAGTCAAAAGGAAAGTCACAAAAGTGATGAAAATTCAGATGACATGGTGTGAAAAAAAAAAAAAAGAGGAAAAGTTGAGATAGAAAGATGAAGTTTTTTTTTTTAAAAAAAAAAAAGGAGTAAAAAGTGATTCAGAAAAAGGTTGATATATAGATGATGCAATACCGAAATGGTAGCCTTTGTTTCAAAACATAATAACCAACGAACATTTACTTGGGCCTTCATATCATTATTTTCAAAACCCTTCAACCCCTCGCCACGTTATAAGCTTAACAAAAGTCCACACAGATTGAAAAATGATTGCTCTTGTCTTCACAAAGCTTAATTATGCGATAAGATGACGTGACTAATAATACAATCACTAAAAAGAAAGAAAGAAAATGAATAAGAGAAAAAATGTGAAAAAAGAAAGTGAGTGAAAAAAGAGTCATCATGAAGAGGGGAATACCATGTTAACAAACCAAAAGCAAGCAAAAAGAAAATGAATCATTGGGACAATCCTTTCCATATCCATTCCATTTTGAATCAAACAACTTGTGTTTCTTTTTATCCCCCTACCCTTTTGTGCATATCAAAATTGGGCCAGCTTTGTGGGTCTATCAGTTTCTTCTGTCCTAAGATTCATAAAAAGTGTGTGAGGAACATACCCATGTGGTTGTCCCAGTCTCCTCCTAATCATTCCAAAATCCTCCAAATATTTTTCACCCACTTGTGAATTCAAGCATGTGTGCACTAATGTCATAAAAGAAAAATTCAAGCATATAGTCATTTTATCTCGAACATTAGACCTCAGGATTGATTACATTCTTCACTTAAAAAAACAGTGAGGGGAGGGAGAAGTCAAACCATAACTAGTTAGTCATCATACATTCATGCATATAGAAGTTTCAATGTAGGCACTAAGGTTTTGACACCTTGAGCTAAACATAACAGGTAGACAAGTAAACAATTTTTTTGTCATGCATTCATCCATACAGTCATATGTGTCAACATATCATGTTCAAATCATAGATATCATAAAATTATAAGAAACATGAGCATAATCAAGCATCAAAGTTCTTCAATTGAAATATAAAAAGTCAATATTCAAGTTTGCTTCTCTAATATTTCTCGGATTGATGGTCCTCTTCATTCATATGAATGACCTACATATCCTCAAGCCCAGCTTTGTCTGGCCCAAGCCCAGTTCATCTTACCACCACAAGCCTAGTTTTATTTGGCTACCTCAAGCCTAGCTTTGTCTAGCCCCCAAGCCTAGTTTCGCACTGGCCCCACAAGCCCAGTTTTATCTGGCCACCTCAAGCCCAGTTTTATTTGGCCACCTCAAGCCTAGCTTTGTCTAGCCTAAGCCCAGTTTCGTACTAGCCCCACAAGTCCAGTTTTATCTGGCCACCTCAAGCATAGCTTTGTCTAGCCCACAAGCCCAGATTTATTTGGCAACCCCCAGCCTAGCTTTGTCTAGCCTCCAAGCCTAGTTTATCTGGCAACCCTAAGCCTAGTTTTATCTAGCCCCTCAAGCCCAATTTCGCACTGACACCTTAAGCATAGTTTCATCTGGCCACCTTGAGCCTAGCTTTGTCTAGCCCCTAAACCCAGTTTCGCATTAGCCCCTTAAGCCCAGTTTCATCTGGCCACCCCAAGTCTAGCTTTGTCTAGCCCCTAAGCCTAGCTTTGTCTAGTCCACAAGCCCAGTTTTATCTGGCCACCCCAAGCCTAGCTTTGTCTAGCCTCCAAGCCTAGTTTATCTAGCCACCTTAAGCCTAATTTTATCTAGCCCCTCAAGCCCAGTTTCGCACTGGCTCCTCAAACCCAGTTTTATGTAGCTACCTCAAGCCTAGCTTTGTCTAGCCCCTAAGCCCAGTTTCGCACTAGTCCCTCAAGCCCAATTTCGCATTGGCCCCTTAAGCCAAGTTTCATTTGCCACCTCAAGCCTAGTTTATTTTGGCCCAAACCCAGTTTCACACTGGCCCCTCAAGCCTAATTTCATCTGGCCACCCCAAGCCTAGCTTTGTCTAGCCCTCAAGCCCAGCTTTGTCTGGCCCAAGCCTAGTTTATCTGGCCACCAAGCTTAGTTTTGTATAGCCCTCAAGCCCAGCTTTGTCTGGCCCAAGCCTAGTTTATCTGACCACCAAGCTCAGTTTTGTATAGCTCTCAAGCCTAGCTTTGTCTAGCCCTCAAGCTTAGCCTTACCTTGTTTTTGGTATTAGTCAAGGTTTCTACACCTTTCTGTGTTTCCAAGGTTTCCACACCTTGTTTTTGTGCTAGTCAAAGTTTTCACACATTGCCATCGTTTTTTACACATTATATTTTACGTTAACAAGGTTCCCACACCAATTCATCTGAGTCATCTATTTTGCTTCATGTATATAACCTGGGCAACTTTTTGGGTTTCATATTATACACTTATCACATGATTTGTCAAGAACAAATATGAGTCTCTTTCTTTCATGAATTCACAAAATTCAATTTAACTTTCACATGTAAATTTCATATTAGGACCTTCTTTATCGAATGGTTACAAACTTTCATTTCAATATCGACCCTCTGTGAGACAATGGTTGAGTTCAGATTTTCTTTTGGTATATCAGCCATCTGCAAGGTAATGGTCGAGTTCAATTTTTCTTTTGTTATATCGGTCCTCTGCGAGGCAATGGTCGAGTCTAGGTTTTCTTTTGGTATATCGACTCTTTACGAGACAATGGTCGAGTTCAGATTTTCTTTTGATACATTGAGGCCCTCTACGAGGCAATGGTCATCGATCTCTTTAAATCAAGACCCTCTGCGAGGCAATGGTCATTGATTTCTTATGTCACATTGGGACCCTTTGCATGGTAACAGTCACTAAGTTCCTCTCCTTTAGATATATTACCCTCTCCTTGGGAGTGGTCATGTGTATCCTTAAATATGTTTGTTTCTTTTTCACTTATTTTATTTTCTTCGATATTCCTCTTTTGAAACCCACACGAAATTAATGTTTTTATCTTTACTTATCTTTTACTATGATAATATGAAATTTTCACTCTCATATTATCTACTCAAATCTAAGTAAAGAGGGGTAGCTGTCAACACCTAATTTTGTTCGGGTAAATGCATTTATTTTGTTAAAAAAATATATAAATAAATATATAATTAGAAAGGTTTTTTTCGTAGGCTTTAATTCTCTCTAAAAAAATAATAAAAAATAAAAAATAATATTATTTCTTTTATATAAGTATTGCATATCATGTTAAGTCTCGGACTTGCTTGATAATCAAAATACTCCTTCATAGGCTTTCAATTCTTTTTTTTTAAAAAATTAATAATAATAAAAAATAAAAATTATAAAATTATTTTTGAATATCATGTCAAGTCTCGGATTTGCTTGATAATTAAATCTTTTATCATGTAGAATTTTGGATTCTCTTGATATTAATAATATATATATATATATATATATATATATCTAAAATTTAGAAAATAATAATAATATCAAACAATATTTTTATAAAGAACTACATTATCCCTGATTTTCCAAATGGAGATCGTAGGAGCGAGGTACAATCCTCGTCGGGCCAAAAAAAATAAAAAAATAATTTTGTTTTCAATTTTTATTATTTTTGTATGTGTTTTTTATTTTGTTTGATTTTTTGGGGAACAACAAATATTTTAAACATCAAATTCTATCTTGCACACTTAATTAAAGAAGGAATCGTCTTAAGACAGGCGTTGTGGGCTGCTAATACCTTCCCCTACCTTCCCCACATATAACCGACTCCCGAATCCAAATTTGGCTTAGAAGACTTTTCTTTTTTAAGGTTTTTCTATAGTTTTCCATAATAAACTATGGTGGCGACTCCTCTATTTTTTTAAAATTATTTTCGTTGTCTCGCCGCGATCTCGGTTGCGACAATTACATAAAGAAAATTCAAAAATAAAAATTATGAGATCAAAATTTCATTAAAAGAAATTAGAAAAAAAAAAACAAAAGGTTAAATCATTCCATTGGTTCCTATTTTCGTAAGGAAATCTAAAGTAGGTCATTTTTTTTTGACTCAATTAGGTCCATATTTTGGAAAATTCGTTGCAATTAAGTTATTTCCGTTAGTAATACAATAACAATGTTAAGTATATGTCACATGTCAGCACGTGGTTTTTATTTTTATTTTTTTAGTTATTATTTTTTTAACTTTTTTTAACTACAAATTGCCATGTGTCAAGCTGACGATGTGCTATGTGACAGAGGCAGTGTGATGTGACAACGGTAGTGCCACGTGTCACTATTGGATGTAAAAAATCTCAATGTAGTCCTTTTATTTTTTTTTTGTCTCATTTTAATCGCAATTTTTTAAAAACTGAATCAATTTCATCCATATACCAAATTTAATTTTTATATAAATTTTACAATGATATTTTTATTATAATTGATATTTATAACAAAATTAAGTTTACTTAAATGTATATTTTGCATTGAATTTTATTTAAATTTTGTTTTAAATATTTATATATCTATAATTATTGATAAATTCTAGAGTTGCTTTAAATATAACAACTTTATAAATTTAAATATTAAATTTTAAAACAATTTTATAACAATTTAAAATAAATATATTTATTTAAAATTTTACAATTCAATTTATAAAATTTTTATTTTTAAATCAATTCTAAGATTTGTCTATAAATTATTGATATGTAAATATTTGAAAAAATATTTAAATCAAGTTTAATGTAAAATAAAAACTTACTCTTATTAAAAATATCATTGTGACATTTATATAAAGGTTAAATTTTGTCTCAATTTGAATAGAGATGAAATTGCTTGAATTTAAAAAAAATAAGTAGAACCAAATTGAGACAAAATAACAAATACATGGACTAAATTGAGGATTTTCACGTTCAATAGTGACATGTGGCATTGCCACTAGGGATGGCAACGGGGCGGGGCGGGTACGGGTATCATGATCCCATCCCCATCCCCATAATAAAAATTCATCCCCATCCCCATCCCCAAACCCAACGGGTATACAACTTTTGACCCATCCCCAT
>Ga0214543_1007905_pt1 | contig 17835 bp, 7 predicted proteins | sample CNSS2metaG_FD_160094 | JGI IMG/M metagenome (GOLD analysis project Ga0214543, IMG submission 160094) | Root nodule microbial communities from cowpea collected in UCLA plant growth center, Los Angeles, California, USA - CNSS2 | ecosystem: Host-associated > Plants > Roots > Nodule | place: USA... | reverse complement strand
AATATTAATTAAATGAACTTAATTTGGTTAAAAATATTTACTTGAAATATCAATTTTGATGGAAATATTTGTGTACATTTATACAGAAATTAAATTTGATTTCAATTTGGAGAGGGACAAAATTGCCAATTTTTACAAAAATTGGGACTAAATTGAGACAAATTAAAATAAAGGACCAAATTGAGACTAAGAAAATGACACGTGGCGTAATACTGACACGTGTCACTGTCACTGCCACGTGGCACGATGACAGCTTGACACGTGGCAATTTTTTTAATTTTAAAAAAAATCAAAAATAAAAAAAAAATTAATTAAAAAATTCAAAAAATCGAGGAACTGACACGTGACACTCCCTCTAACGGCATCAACGTTGACTTAACGGCAAGGACAAACGTGAGACGTTTCAATAAAAAAAGAGACCATTTTGAGACTCTTAAAAATTTGGATATTATTTTGAGATTTGAACTTTAAAATGGGACCAAAGGCATAATTAAACTTTTTTTGAACCATGATAATGGTTGTACTAATATTTTTAAGATAACATACAAAATAACTGTGCCAACCGTTTCATTTAAAAGGGTGAGATAAGGTAATCTGGAAGAAGCAGATTAGTGTCTGTGAGCGTGGTTAATTTGTCATTATTAAAATAAAATATTATGTTTTCTTATTTCAAGAATCCCGAAAGCAACTGATGTACATTAAAAATTTGATATTATTTTTACCGCTTAGTTATGTTTAATTTATCCACAATCAAGGAGTATAAATTTATTTAGTGACAGAGAATATATTATTAATAAACCCATGGTAGAGATCTCCCTAACTAATTCCAACTTTCGTAATCAATAAAGCCATTATCAACTCATACAAGAATACTGTCAAATTTCATTGGCCAAATAAAATATGTCTTGTACCATCTTACGTCATTTGTGTGAAAAAAAAATGGAGTAATCTTTTTCTCAGAATAAAGCTTTACTTCTTCAAATTAAATAAAACGAGTGATATAATAAAATAGTTGTAAAAGAATATTATAAACATGTTGAAAAATCTAAAAGAGAAAAAACACTTCATAGATCACGAATCAACCAAACAACCAAATCAAGTACACGAACAACATATCATTTAAGAACTTATCCAAAGTTTTTCGTAAAAGTTTTCCCACGAAAACATATATGATAATAATACGTCGAGTCTACAAAACTTACTAAAATCCGAAAGTAAATCTAAAAAAAAAATGAGATAAGAGAATATTTTGCAAGTTTCGGAGAAGAGAAACCCATGTTTATAAGTCATCATGCAAAAAATTTACATGAAGACAATAAAATCTCAAATATTTCTGGAATAGAAAAACAATAGATAACAGTAAAACAGGACAACTTTATGTTTGATTATAAAAAGTATATAACTGATATATTTTTTTTATTCAATACTAAGTTATAATTATATAAATACTAAAATAAATTATCAAATAACAACTATATAAATGTTAAATAATTTACAAAAGAAGTAAAACATTAGAATGTGACAAGTACGAAAACGAGAACAAAATCTACATATTTATCAGTATCTTGTAAGGAATTTAAAAATAGATACTGTTTATAACTATATCCGTAACAGTAGATATCAGTCTCACCTTAGCCAACAAAGGATGGTTAATAATAATAATAATATTGATTATTACTATCAACAGACCAAAAAAAAAAAACAGAGAACAAATCCAGTAATGAAAGAATTACAAGATTAAAGTTCGATTATGAACAATTGCAGAAACAGAGGAACAAGAAACAGAGGCTAATAAGTCAAACTCAAAAGCTGTTCTAGATAATCAGCACCCAAATCCTCGAACACGAGCACATTCTTGGAAGTGGTGCAGAATTCCAACTGTTCCCTGTTATCGCTTTTGCTTTTCTTCTTCTTGGAACCGGACTTTCTCCTCATAGTGTGTTTTCTCTTGAGGGCCAAAACAGGGGAAGAACCTTCCTCCCAAGGCTTACTCGGCATGTCTTTCAGGGACTCTCTCACCACTTCCTCCGGGAAATTCAGCACCGCCAAAGACCCCCTCGTAGAGAACGCCGCCTGGTCGTAAGCCAGAGCCGCCGCTTCCGCCGTGTCGAACGTTCCAATCCACACCCGAACGCCGTTTCGAGTCGAATCCCTTATCTCGGCCGCGAACTTCCCCCACGGCCTCTTCCTCACTCCTCTGTACATCCTACCCTCCTTGGCCGGCGCCGGCGCCGCCACTGCCTCTGTTTCTTTCGCTACTTCTTCGTAGGTTGTGTTGTTGGACGATACTTCTTGTAACTCGACGCTGCCCACAGAACCGGAAACGTTGGACGCCGAAGATGATTCCTTGGTTTGGTCGTCGCTGAAGTTGAAGATGTCGTCAAAATTGTAGTCCCAGGAAAAAGGGTCTCCAGCGTTTTCGAAGAAGTTAAGATTTTCGTTTGGAAAAAGATGATAATCAAAATCTAAATCCAAAGCCAAATCCATGTCGTACAATGAAGGTGTAGAGAGAGAATTTAGAAGTTGGAAAAACAAAAACAAAAAAAAATTGAAGTGGTAGCTAGTTAAGTGTGACTAAAATTGTGGTTGGGTTGGAGTGTGAGTGAACGTATCTAAGAGGTTGCATTGGGGTCCCTTATATATCCGTAGAAAAGAAGGAGGAAGGAAAAGGACCAGAAAATCGTTGATGGAAAATCATTGGAATTAAAAATGAATAAGTTAGTTATAATGAATAGGGAAGTTTATATTGTTGGACAAGGAGGATGAATTTATCACCATTTGCATGTATTAAAATAAGAGCTATAGTGCCTAATTTTCTACTAAATCACTTTGGCTCCATGAAAATGGATAAGTATATTAACCAATTTTGGCACGTGAGTCAAACATATAATAAAGCCACGTGGCCAACTCCTCCAATGGAAAATAAGCTACCATTGAGCTGTCCATCAGAATTTGGAGCGAAATGATACGGATACATTATTTTAATATTTCTTTATATAATCTTTTATGGCACACTACACCTATTTATCAAATTAAGTTTAATTCGTTGCAATATTTTGCCAAAGAAATATAAAAGTATTGTGTTTAATTAATTATTAATTATTAACTATTATATACATGGCAAACGCAACCCCATACGCACACGCTTGACAGTTTTAGCAAAGGAATTGTGTCAGCATCAGTGAGCGTGTGGCGTTCTCCACATGGTCGCATGCAACACCCAGACATTTAATTTCTCTACCTTGCTTTGAATAGAAATATTTTTATAAAAAATACTTTTAAATTATAAATTAATTTCTAGTGAAATATTCGAATATGCAAACAACTAATACCTCGCTCCCTCTACAGTATTCCAAGGGCACAGGAGAGTCTCGTTATACACTCCAAATAATAATATTTTAATCATACTTTTAAAAATAGCATTTTATTATTGTTGTCGTTTTTCGGGGTAGATTCAGTGTTGTCGTTTTTTTAGGGTACTAACTATTCCCTTACATATTTTGCCTATATACGTGGATACTTGTTTTTTCAATTGTTATTTAAATGCGGATGACATGAATGCTAAATACGTGGGTAAGAAAAAAAATTTAATCCTATGAATAATGAATACTTTTGAAATCCTTAATCCTTCGTATAGCTAATACAGAACAAGACAAACCCTAGATATAATAATAATATTTCGGAACATCGATAGTTTCAATTAGACAAAAGTTTTGGTCAAGCAATTTTTTTTTTTTAAATAAAACTATTTGTATGACATGATATTAATATAATAACAACTTTTTATTCAAAGTTGACTAAATTTTTGTTAGCGGTACCAATTTTTATCCATTTTTTTTTACTCATTTCGAATTTTTTATTTAAAAGATATTTTATATTGATAATACACATTTTACTTGATCGAGTTTAATTTGAATTATTTTGTTTCGACTATATTGAGTGGAAGAATTGTTGTTCAACAGATAAAAATTACATTTAAGATATATATTAATCTAATTATTTTTAGATCATCATATGACACTACTAAAAAAATTTATAAATAGATTATTTAAAAATAATCAGAGTAATTTGTTAAAAATGGTTAAAATATCATTATCCAATCTTCTAAAACATTAGTAATGCATTACGATGCCTTAAACATTTCAAATTAATCGAATGAGTTTTTAAATAGTGTATGTACATGCATATATGGTCAAATGTTTTTTTAACTATTTAAAATGTGACTTATTTATTTGAATGTCTTAAAAATATCTTTATCTTTTTTCTTACAATAATTTCAGTTGTTAATCAATTTTACTATCAATATATTGAAATATAAAGCATATAATTTTGTATCCATGCACACGCACTATTTCTAAGCAGTAGATATAGTTGATTAAAAGAAGTTAAAAGATTACTTGTGTTCATAGATTTGATTTTATATTTAATAAGATGATTGAGAAAAAAGTGAGGACATAAAAAAATGATGGTAGGCCCCGGGAATAAGTGAAAAAGAGGTTGAATACAGTGTATTTCTGCATTCCAATAACCTATCTTTGTCTAAGTTGTAGACCCTAATCTTGTGAGGGTGTAGAATATGTACTAGTGTTACATCAGCCGCCACCGTGTCTTTTCCTCTGCAATTAATTAAATAATTCAACACCATATACTCTGTAACTTACACTGTTTTCCATCTTCTGTCTAAACCATTCTTCAATTTTGTTTTCTTCTAGAAACTACAAACCACCAACGTATTTATCCGCCAAATAAACCTATTCCATTACTCAACGATCGATTCAACAAACTCGCGGAGAAATCAAACTTTTATAAACGATTTTGAACATATCAGGCAACTTATTTGACCACTTTATGTGTTTATTTTATTAAAATAATTGTGTTTAGTGTATCAAATTATCTCTCTAACTTATAATGCTTTTTTAAAAGTTTAGTAATTATATTTAAACTTATAAGTTTTATTTATTGTCTAGATTGTTAGTTTACTTGAGGGTTAAATCTGTTTTTCTTAAATATGGATGTGAAACTAGAATTCGTTACTGTTTTAAATTATGATACATTTTGATTTTCAAATTTTAAAAATTAATTAATTATTGAAAGTCTTAAGTCAATTAGAGATAAAATCAATTTAGAGTATATATGTGAGTGTAAATATCACTTTATAAGTCGATTTTGTAGAATTAGGTTAAATTTTCACTTTTTAACATGGTATCAAAGTTATTCTTAGAGTCTATCCTAGTAATATTTGTCTTGGCATGAGGGAAGTGTTAAAAGTCTGACATCAACTAAAGATAAGGCCAATTTAATATATATATATATATATATATATATATATATATATATATATATATATAATCCTCATGTTATAGACTGGTTTTGTTAGGTTGAGTTAAACTTAAAGTCTATTTCTCAACATTAATATAACCATCTTAACTTAAATATATTAATTTTAGGGTGACATTTGCCACTTGACACACGTAAAAATATTTAATACAAATTATAATTTTGTGTTAGAGTTTAAGGATTAAAAACATATTTAATCTCTTATTTTATTATTAATACTTTAATAATTTTTCATTTGATGCTGTGTTTCATGTTACAACATTTATTTTTAATTGTTATACTATTTTTTCATCTTTTAAAATGATATTTATATTTAAAATTGCATTAATAAAAAAATACCTATTATAATGGTTTTAATTCGCCTCTCATATTAAATAATTCAATGTGATACTTGTAATTATTATAAGATTTGGTATGTTAGTTCTAAATTGAATTGATACGATAGTAGTTGATATAACAATTAAATATTTTTAAGTAACAAAGCCCTAACTATTTAAGATGTTATATAATATTGAAGGCTAAAAGCGTGTATTGTCAAAATACTTTCAAATTTGTATAATTTTGTCAAGGCCCACTTTCAAAAATAGCCATATTTTTAGAATAATTATATTCTCAAATTATATAATTTAAAAGAACCATATTCCAGAATTACGTAATATAAGATAATTATATTTCCATAGATTACATAAGATAACTATATTCCCAAATTATATAATATAAGATAACCATATTTACAAACTATGTAACCTAACTTTCCATATTAATGAATTACTAAATTTGAAATAATTGTATTTTGTGGATGACTAAATTCAAAGCAAGAATTATATTACTTAATCCAATATAGTAATTATCTCGAATTAGTAATCTAAAATAACTATACTCTTACATTACTTAATATGATTATTAATATGTTGTTCATTTACATTTTTTTTTCACAAATTATTAGAAAAAATTTAGATTTGAATAGGCAAAATGTTATCTTAGATAAGGATGACAATGCGGGACAGATCATGCGGATCAGCTTGTAAGAAAAAGTGTGCGGCAGACTGAGTATTTTAACTCATTGACCCACTTAAGTCCGTCTCGAATAACCTACACTATGTAGACCAACGACGGACTAACCTGCATTTGATCTGCATAGTTTGTATTACTTAATTTCTAAAAACTAGCAATTCTAGTCCAACACATGTCTTTTTTTTTTTCAGCAAAGAATTAAATTAAATTAAAGAGAGCACTTAAGGGGTGCTCTAACCCTTATACAAACAATCATGAACAAAATGATGCTCTTACATATCTTTACATTCCAACAAAACAAAATTTTTAGCCTGAACCAAACTCACATGTACCATCTTTATGACTCTCAATCATAGATTTGCATCTCCAGCAGATAGAATTTCCAACCAGGACTTGATTTACAATCATAAGGGAAGAGCAATATGTAAGCATCCCTTTATTTAAGCTTAATACTTCCTACAAAACCAGCTCAACCACGTTTTAATTGTTGTCATAGTAACCTTGCGCTGCATCAAGTCACTAATTCTGGCCTTTTTATGATTACAATCAGCCCCCTCACACTGTGCTTATGTGCGTTGCTCCATTGCAGAGAACATGATAGCCATATAACAGAATATGAGATTGCAACACATGTCTTGTGTGTCTAAGTAACTTGTCCACTTACTTTCTTTATTATTCCATCCAAAAGTAACTCATTCATTCGTATTTAGTCCATCTAAAAATAATTTCTTCATTCACATTTTTTCCCATGGTTTGAACCACTTTCGAGTCATTTTTATGTTCAATAGATTTGTACTTATAAATTATAGAATTATGAATTAAAAAATAGATCTATATAAATTATTATTTTTACTAATTTAATTAAATAAAAATAAAGTTATTAATTTTTTTTTCAGGTCCGGACCGACCTTTAAATTGTTGATATAAGTTTTTGGTGTATTTGATATATAATAATAGCGCATTTCATGTTTTATTTTAATTCTTTACGTTTTATATACAAAAGCGATAATTATAATTTTCAATTTTGTTAGTTTACCTTATTATAGGATTACAATGATAATATTTTAAAATGCGAACATATAAACATATAGGTATAAAATCTACATAAACCACATATACAAATGAGTTTCCCAAAACAAAAATATGAACATTTTTATTTATATGTCCACAAATATGACAATTTAAATATATGTATGTTTGTATTTATATGTTTCGGTTATATTATTTATAGTATAAAAAATGGTGTGATTACAATTTGTTTTTTTTTAATTACTTGCATTATTTCTTTCATTTGTATTTTTACAATTTTAGTATCTTTTTTCTCTAATATAATAATTTTTTATTTAACTAAATGGATTCCACATATAATTACTATTATATTTCACCAACATTCTTGCCTACACTTCTGTTGAAATAAATAAAAAAAGCATACTTTAATGTCAACCATATTATAAGAAATTAATCTCTTACATTTGAAATGAAAGAAAGTCTAAAATTTAAAACAGATGTCCGCAAACTTTGCAAAGCAAGATGAAATTAAAATACCAAGAGGTCAAATAAATGTTTATTTTTTAAAATAATAATAAAATAAAGTTAACGGAGGGCATATTAAATTAGGATATGATATACATTGTCACATAACATTCAGTCGAACACAAAAATCACCATTTTAACAATGAGATATAAAGTACAAATAATAATAATAATAAAGATAATTGATATAGATTTAATAATTTTACATTATATTAGCATAAATATAAACCATGTCCGCATACACTATACATTGTCAATATTGATATAAAATTATTGTAAAATAATAAACATTTTGCTGATATTCTACATAAAACTTTCAGGTGTAAAATACGAAAAATATTAGAAATAAAAAAAAAAAACATTTTACTATAGGGTACCAAGTCTTGTATATTTTGATATCCACAACAAATTATTCAACAATGACAAGACAGACAAAAAGCAAAGTACTAATCTTTGTTAATGCCCGTGCAACCTAAACAGGCAGTCCACCAATAAAACAAAATATATACTATTTACTTTTAACATTTTACTATAAAAAAATATTTATAAAGACCAAAAGTTCAATCCTAAAAAGGTGTTTAAACTTCAAATATGTAATAATAATTCCTACTGATGCATTGACAAAATGTAAACAAGAAACAAAGGTATTGAACCAATTTTTTAATAGCAGTAATTCAACATCATATATCAAGCATTAATTAATTGGAACAATAATCAGTCTATATACGTAAAATTTTCTATATATCTTTATTTTATTATTTACAATAAATCAACTAATTTCTATTATATTTTTTAAAATTTATTTTGGAAGTTTAACGGCAATTATAGATAACGTTAGATAAAATAATTTCATATCAAGTGAGATGCAAATCTCATCTTACAAGTTGATTTTGTGAGATTGAAATAGATTTAAAGTCCACTTCTAATATAGTATCAGAATCAGGTTAAAGTATATCTTAGCGAGATTTTTTGGACATTTTGTTCCACTCGCTATATCAAATCGTTATGGGATTACCCAATCTTAGTCTTACGACATCTCAGTGTGAGCAAACCTCACTTTACAAACCTGTTTTGTGGAGTTGAATTAAATTTAAAATTTACTTCTTTTATACATATCTAAACTTTCAAAAAATAAACGAAAAGGAATTGTATAATCAGCTGATAAGCATATAAAAGTGTGTATCGAATGTTATTATAATTGAAATGATACCGTTATGATGATTAAGGGTGATGAAGAGAATGAGGACAATAATATTAATATAAGATGAGAAGTTTTTATTATATGGTGGACATTTACTATGCAAGTTGTATTAAAGTTAGGTGGTAAGGTGGACATGAAATTAAATATAAGCAATTATTTATATGGACGCCTCGTGTTTTTTTAGGGCAACGGAAGAAGATACATGTATCTCTGTTACCTGTCCCAATTATAAACATATATTTGACACTTTCTTTTTCACCATCATCACTGATTTAACATCTTCGTCTTTCTATTTCGTTCAAGACAAAAATCACTTGCTTAATTACATTGCTGGACTTCTTTTCAAAATTCAAAGTCAAGACGAATAACATAGAGAACCCATTCTTGAATATGCCACCATGCTTTGACAATTAATGCATAATAAATTATGCTTCAATCATATTATATACATATATTTTTAAATAAACTATATTAACAACGAACACAACAATAAATAAAGTATTTCAATTTTAACCTTGCACCGTGGTTCCTCGTGAATTCATCAAAAAATATTATCCTAATTATTTGATAATGCGTAGTTGGCAAAACAAAAACCTTAATTTCATCACGAAATGCTAATGCATTAAGTTGAGATTTAAAGAAAAACGCAGTTCATAGTTTTAGTAATGCCGAAGAAAACATAATATTATCGATTATTTTGTGATAAATGTAAGAACAATTTATATCTTATAACATAGTTCATCTTGCGAAGGAGCATCTATATGCTGTATAAACATACTTTGTTCATATATAAGGTGACATCAAGTTTCATGCTACAAAATTTACATATCAATTTGAGTTATAATACAACAAATGTTTTTCACACATTCAAATTTAATTCCTCAAGGAAAAATTCCAATGATTATTTTTAAGTTCTCCTATAGCTTTAAAGAATGTTGAGATGGAGATTTTTCAGGAGCTAATTTATTTTTATAGATAATATAAATATTTTTTTATGAAATGTGTTATTTGGAGAATAAATTTTATAAGAGAATTAAATACTAAATATACATGAAGTAAAATTTGATTAATGAAAATTAGATAGTTTAAGATTTTACTTAAAAGAAGAGTAAGAATTTATTGGCTAAATGTCATTTTAATTAATGTTAGTAAAATTTCTTTTATATTGAAGATGATTGTAGGTATCTTTCAATTATCATCACCGAAATTAGTTTTTGTATTGTTACTAGTTTTTTAAATCGTGCAAAGGCACGGGTAACTAAATAAAAATATTTTGTTAGTTATAATAAACATTTTATATTATTTAGATAAATATGTAATTGCATTATATGATACATGATAAAAAAAAACATGAAATCTATATTTGAATAAGCAATTCATTCAATCATCAATCTTAATCATAGTATATGTTAAAATTAAAGTCCAAATTAGTGGTTTTAAATATCAATGTCGCTATCAATTAAAGTAGATATGAAAAATATTTTATTACTTCAAAACTAGATATTCTTATAAGAAGGTTTTTATTGAGAATGAATATTTTTATCTACATATGAACATTGAGGGATATTGATAATCATCGTCTATTTGCCATTAATGCACTAAACAACTCAAACCTAAATATCTTCTAGTTGAAATAAAACCAATTAAGATAATAAGAAGTTGTAAAGATTTTCAAAGATTTCTCATACAACATTTTTCTACCTGCTTATTCTTTCATTTTTCGTTCCCAATTAGAATTTTCAATCGTTTTTTGGTTTTCACTCTAGAAACAACAATAGAATAGGCCATGTGTGAAAGTGGATGTGAAAAATAAAGTCAAAATCTTGAAAGCAATTACTCTTGATTTTTATTTATTATTCTAAGGAACAAAGCGAAGAAGAGCTTCAAAGCTTCAAGCCTCTAGTTTTGATGATGCCCAAGAGAATAATAATGACATGTAGTAATGTCATAGTTAGAATAACCGTGTGATTGAGTCTAGAAATGTTGTGAACCAAGCTTGATGTCTTAATACCATATTAATCACAACAAAATTGATTAGAAGTATCATTGGCCCGAAAAGAATACTAAACTCTAATAAAATTGTTGTCAGTCATATTAATGAATTAGAGCTATTAATGTAACCAACTATGTAATAGTGTGCTCAATGAGCATTGAATTAAGTATCGAATTAATCGATTACATTAAAATGGTGTAATCAATTATTTGCGAAGAAAAAACAGTTTTAAGAGCCCAACCTCTCTCTGAATTGAAAATTCCTAATTTTCATAATTTTAAAAGTGTGAAAAGAGATCAGAGAGTTCTTGGAGCATTCTTTACTGAGCACCAATCAATTTCAATTTCTTCATCAAGATTTGTTCAAGATTGATTGGTGGAAGGATGTTCTTGCTTGGCTTAGGATGATCATGTAAATTCGGCTTGATTTACATGTGTATTCATTCCTTAGCTTTTGTTATTGATTTTCAATTATGTATCACTGTGTAGGTGATGATGTTCTTGATGCAAGTGTGTGTAGCATTACATTAGGAAGTAATTCTTGATAGGGTTATCAAGGTCTTGATATCTTAGGGTTTAGAATTATGGAAGAGTACTTTTAATTCTTGTAAAACTCTTTGATATAGTGGAAATCTTCTAGTTTAGATTGCTAGAAGAAAACTGGATGTAGATTCGTGTAGAATTGAACCAATTTAAAATCCATTGTCTCTTATCTCTTTCCTTATTCTCTTCACTTCTTTTATATATTTAAAGGCTCATAAACTAAGCATCTCATTCACTCTTTATTAATTGATTATTTCAAAAGATATTTTTAAATTTAAAAGGGATGTTTTTTTCCAAATCAATTCACCCCCTCTTGTTTGTGAGTATTGATCTCATTTATACTAACATTATTGATTGTCATTACAAACGAAGATATATTGAAAATTTTCCTCTTTTAAATTTAAAAGGCAATCCCAAATTAGAAGATACTAAATTCATTCTTGGAATAAAGATCTTTTCACCAATTTTTGTGTGATCATAGTAGCAGAAATCACATGTTTGCCTAACTTATGAACATGCAACCTTGTGTCATTGAAAAACCTTTTGTTTTATCAATGTTCTTTAGAAGCATAATGATTGGTTTCAACTTCAATCGATGATTTGGTATGCCTAAACATTTTATTTCATTCAAAATTTTCTTATGTAAATCACTCAACTTGATCTTCTTGGTCCTCATCTAATTGACAAGATATGTCTGAATTTAAATAAATAATTTCTTCTCCATTTATCAATGATAACATGAAGTCATTAACATGGTCTAAAGATTCAATTGTTGGACATAAAATTATTCCATAATAAAAAAATTTGAAAACACATCATATTAAGCATAAATTTAGGATAAACAAATTAAACTAGTGATAGTAAAGACGTTTCATTTTTTTGAATTAAGATATCTTTTGATATTTAAAAAATATGTTTACCATTTTCATTTAAATCCAAAACTCCATACATATCCGGTCTTTGATGCTAGTAAAAGTTGTTTTTTATCAATACAAGTTTTATATCAACACAAAATTATTTTTCGATAAAAATAAATGAAAGTATTATAATCCACATTAATCTTGTTATTTCTTAGTTAATATTGTTAAAATTGCTTATCACTAATGTACGTTGAGATATTTTTTAATTTATATTTATATGAGTTTTTCATAGTAATGTCGATAATTTTTTTTACTGAAATTTAATTACTCGAATTTTATTAGTTAAAGTATAAATTGTTATTCTCAATTAATGTATGCAAATGTTATTTTTTTATTAATGTCAATAGTATTATCTGTTGGTAATTAAAGTTTTCTGTTTAAATAAGAAAATAAAATTCAATAATTTTGAATTATCTTATTTGAATACAAGTTAAAAAAAACATTTTGATATATAAGCAATTTCAATTCACATATTTAATTTTTGTAAGAAAATTATAAATTTTCTATCCAATAAAAAAGTTATAGTGAAGACAGACATTGCATTAGATATCTTAAAATAAGTATGTTTTCGTTACATTTTGGTGGTTGTTACAAAAGGTTCTAACTCTATTTTCACAATATTAAAGGAGATTACTGTCGTAGAAATATTTTATTTTTTGAATTAAGTAATTTTAAATAAAATCAATTTAGACATTATGTACTTTCACGTCTCAACTGACACTTGACATTTCAAGATTCATCAATAGTTTGTTATCATACAAAAATTTATTAAAAAAAATGTAAAGTACGATAGACAACACCAAATATAAAAATTACATTGAACTTATACAAATTATATTAATTATTAAAAAATTTAAATAAATATGTGAAGATAAAATATTAAATCATTATATTATTATTATTATTATTTTTATTTTTTTATAGGAAGACATAGGTAAAAGTTTAGGTTATGGTTTATATTTGTACTAAAATCGTGTCCATTCACCAGGTGTTTTCCTGTATATTCTAAAACATTTTAAGAAATACAACCCTTCTCATTCCTTCTCTCCGCTTTTAATTACTTGGAAGTATTGTAACTCTAAACTTTATTATTTTTTATACCCTTTAATTTGGTTAGATTAACTTAAGATTGACAAAAAAAAAAGAAAAAGAAAAGAAAATAAAGAATAAAGGAGTGAAAAATAGAAAAAGGTAGTAAAAAAATTATAATTAATTTGATTGATGTGATATAAAAAGTAAAATTAATTGTATCATATTTAAAATTTTTAAAATATTTTTTAACTTTATTAAAAATGAACATAAATTAAAATTGAAAAATGATTAATTATCAAGTTTTTATTATAAGGCTTAATTAATCATTTAATACTTTAATTTGTTGATTTAGTTCATTTTGATCATCTAATTAATTTTTTTTTTCAATTTGATATTTCAATTTTCTAGAAATGTTCAACTTGTCATTTTCATTAAGTTGATGCTAAAGTCGTGTTCTTACATTTTATGTGTTTTTGAATTTTTATTTTAAATTTTTAAATAAAAAAACATAATTTGTCATGTGTCAGATCATGATTATGTCACATGTCAGATATTCATGATCGTGCCATATGTCAGTATAACCGTGGTTGTTTTTAATTTGCTTCCTTTATTACAAAATTTTGATTGACTTTTAGCCTTCCTATTTTTTTTAGAAAATTCAATTTTGTCATCTCCACTGTATGTGTGTGCGTGCGTGTGTTATTAAAAGTATATAATATAATTTATTTAAAACCTTTCTATTTTTTATGCTACTAAAAGTATATAATACTTAATTCATACTTAATAAAAACAGGTTAAAATATTTTTAAATTTCTAAACTATTATAAGAATATTTTCCGAATTGCGTTAACTATTACATCATAAATATCGGTTGTAATTCTAAATAAACAAATAAAAAACTCATGAAATCAACTATCGAAAGCAAAGGGTAAATACGTCATGATACAATTGCTGAATTCTTGATGGCTCATGAGATTCTGTGAATGCCTCCATTTTGGAAGCTTTTGCAAGAGACAGTGTGTTTAATAGGAATTATGAAATGAATCTTGTGCAATCCTTGTTTGGAATAGTTGGAATTCAAATGATGGAAATCATATTTATGTATAATTAGATATTAGTGAAAAATACAAGAATAAGTTTTAATCCTTGAATCCACAATTGCATTTTGTGTATATTTATACACTAAATTCATTTCAAAATATATTTTCTATAATTTTGGTGAAAAAAAAAATCAGAGTATAAAAAATAACTGATTTACTAATTATTAAATTTAAATTTTTTTAAAAATTAACTTAATTTCTTGAACTTAAATAATAACATTTATTTGTATATTTAAAATTTGCTTCAAATTTATTTATATATTATTTATAGCTTTGAATATTAATCTTAGCTATTACTACCTAGACGAGGAGACAAATTAATTAGGTTTGAATAACTTTGTGTTACTTGAAAATTATTTCCTAAATGATAATTAATTAAATTGGCAAATGAAGTAATTAAGTGGCGGCCATGATAAAGCCAAGTGGGTCAAGCCGAAAGCTGAGTGTGACTGACGATGATTGATGATGCATTTATGAGCCGACAGGTGTAATTTATGTAACCTCTAATTTGGAAATCTTCTATGACGTATACACTTTTTTTTTAATTTCTACAAACAAAAAAACTATAACCAATTTTATTATTATTATTTTCGTTTACTATAAAGTGTTTGAGTTTTTTTAATCGTATTATTTTCTCTTTCTTATATCATCTTGTTCCGGTACACCCAATAAATTTCACGTCGCTTAAAAATCGAGGTCAAGCGAAGTTTAAATATTTTTACCTCCTTCCACCCTCCGAGGTGCCTTTTAAGGATAAAACCGTAACGGAACTAAAATACTCTAAAGCGGACAGATTCTCCACTCCTCAGACAGCTGGCTTGAGTGTCGGGAAGTAGTTCCTACCATTGTATATAAATAATTTATCTATTGTAAAATATAAGAATAAAATTAAAAATTACATAGTTGAGTTTTGTTAAAAGGATGTTTAATTTAAATTATTTTGAAAAATACTGTATTATGTTAGTGTTTTTTAGAGATTTTTTAAGAAGTGATTTTTTTCTTTATTTTGAATTTGTGTTAATAAAAACATTCATTATAAGAGAAAAATAGAAAATAAAGGACACATATTATTAGCTTAGATAAATTAGCACTTTAATATTTGGAAAGATCATAATTTGGCCCTTTCAATTTGTAAGAAGAAAAAAAATCTCTAAAACTCCTGAATTCTGAATTTTGAATGTGTCAATTGTTTTAGTTCCTCCATAACTTCTAGTAATTAATACTAAGTAGAAGTGATTATATACTAGTAGTAAGTTAACTCTCACATAAATATGAAATTAATATATATATATATATATATATATATTAATTTCTATTTCGATTAAAAATAAATAAATAAAAATTAAAATATCATTTATCAATGCAAACAACCATCATCAGTTTCACCAAAACTTGTTTAAGGATTTCTATCACCATCAAATCAATCAAGGAGCAGCATGCCGGCATGTCCTTCAAATAATGACAAAGGTTGTGCCACGATAAAACAGCATGCACCTACTTCCACAAGCTTTTTATATATCAAGTAACTAAAATTTAGGATTAAATTCATATATATAAATCTGCCTCTAATTTAAATTTGGATGTATTTTAGTCTTTAAATAAAAAGAAAATAAATATAATCATTTTAATTCCACTGTATGATTTTTTTTTAAAACATGTTAAACAATACTTTAAGTTAGTGTTTAAACTATTTATACAATATGTAAAAAAAATATTTAAAATTTTGTGTCTAAATTTAGAGAAAAAATATTTAATCCTAAAAATTCTAAACTATTTTCTACTGTTCACATGAGTAAAGATGATGAAGTGTGGAAGTTGGTATTTTTCTAAAGCCAAAACTACATGCAAAATAAACACGTAGGATTGTTTTGATTTTGTGACCATAGAAGTCTTATATCAATTACGTGTGTAGGAAGAGTTGGGTAGGAAGAGTTGGGTTGGGCCATGGCCCAAGGCCCAAACCTTATATCCAATATCTGATGATTGGTGACGTGAGAGGGCATCATAGGATAAAATAATGAAGTGCATCTGGCATTCGTCATGCATGAACTTATCTTTTCTGATTTGCTTATCAGGAATGACATTCTTACTGGGGTCAATCTGAACCACAAACGATGCAGTGTCTGTTTTGGCAACAACATAGATCACTACTGGTTTTTAGATAAATATTTCTAAAGTAGCTATAAATATTACTTTATAGTTCATTGGTCTAATGTGTCAAACACCACTTAATATTTAATTAATTACAGAATTAAAAAAGAAGTTGAAGTTCAAACCGTCACTTACGACCTACATGCATGGTCAAGCTTCGCCACGAAGTCGATCATGCATATAAATACTGCCATTCCCTTTAACCACACCGTAAATCAAGAACAACGAAAATTTGAAGTTTGAATGGAGGGAGGGAGAGGAGTTGTGAGCGGAAACGCAGAGGTTAGGTACAGAGGGATTCGTAAGAGGCCATGGGGAAAGTTTGCAGCAGAGATTCGTGACCCTACGAGAAAAGGTGCTAGAATATGGCTTGGAACGTTTGACACTGCTGAAGAAGCTGCACGTGCTTACGATGCTGCTGCTTTTCGTTTTCGGGGTCACAAGGCCATACTCAACTTCCCTAACGAGTATGGCCACACCACTCCTAATAATCCTAACATCTTTTCAACTTCACAAACTCTTCATTCTTTCTCTGGTGGCGAGGGTTCTTCGCAGCAACACCGAAATGGTGCTGCAACTTTTGAATTGGAGTACTTGGACAATAAGTTGTTGGAAGAACTCCTTGAGGCGCCTGATGGAACAGGCAACGACACCAATTGAATATATGCCTCTGCATTAGACTGGTCCTGCATGCTTTAGGTGCATTCATTACCATGCAGGAAAAAAACTTGTGGCTTCTATCCATCTTTTTTTTTTTTTCTTCTTTTGGTTCTCTTTATAAGCTATTTGATGGGTCTAATTGTAGACTTTAGGTCACATAAATAAACAGAGAGAATTAAGTTGTCCTTGAATGTTCTCTTCAAAAGGGCGTATCCTTTCATCATTTCTGATACTGATACAAGGGTATATACAAATAGGTCTCATTTTCTATTTTATAAGAAAAGGTTGCTTAATCAAAATTTAGTCCAAAAGAAAAAAAAAAGTGGAGCATTGCGTTATGGGATATTAGTTT
>Ga0214543_1007904_pt1 | contig 17836 bp, 9 predicted proteins | sample CNSS2metaG_FD_160094 | JGI IMG/M metagenome (GOLD analysis project Ga0214543, IMG submission 160094) | Root nodule microbial communities from cowpea collected in UCLA plant growth center, Los Angeles, California, USA - CNSS2 | ecosystem: Host-associated > Plants > Roots > Nodule | place: USA... | reverse complement strand
AATTTTAGTATTTTTCTAAAATAATTTTAATATGTTCAGAAAGATGGAAGAAGGAAGAGGAGAGTGAAAGTGGTGGAATAGCAGAAGGGTTTTTGGTGGGTTTTGCTTCCCTCACTCACTCCATTCCTAGTCAATGCTCTGACAACACAAATTCCAAATGCGTCGCCGCCTTCCCCTCTTCTCTTGCCGCCTCCGCCACCTACTCCTCCCCAATCCCACCAATCCCCTGCGGCCAATTCCAGTATTTCCTATCCTACACCCTCCCCACTCCTCCTCTCGCAGTTTCTCCTCCTCCACTCTCTCCAGAGACGACAGCGTCTCCCTCTGCTGCCAGATGTGGATCGACAACTTCCGCCACCCCTATTCCAACCATCAGGGGAGGAGACGCTCTGGTGTTGTTGGGAATCCCACGAAGAACACGAACAACCTTCTTTACGAGACATTGCGGAATTGGAAAACGAGTGGAAGAACAAACGAAATTAGGGCATCACTTACTGTGCGGATATTGATGAAGAAAAAACTGGATTAGGGCAGAAGATACGGGAGGAAGAAGACAACAAAAATGGGGGCAAATCTCCTTTAAATGTAAATACCATGTGGTCACTGTACAATTATAATTTCAACCACTCATGTGTTATTATTTGACACGTATCCCTTCTGCACTGCCACCTCACCATTTTCTAAACGTCGTTTCTGAACATTTAACGGTTTGGACTCAATTGGTGCACTTAAACTAATTTGGATACGTAATTGAGACTTTTTTTAAACCGGGTACCAATTAGAAACTTCAGTACCAAACTGGGTACTATGCGACTAATTATACCTAACTATTACTAGTAAATTTTGGTTTCAACTGAGGTATTTCAAAACATGTTATAAAAGGTGTAGGTACTACTAGCATTGCCACTATTTCACTCAGCTTTCAAAAAAGCAATTATATGAACAATGGGAATCGGTTCCCCATTTGATGGAATCAGTTCCAATCCACCATGGGAATCAGTTCCCCAAGCCATGGAATTAGTTTCTCCAACTCATAGAACTAGTTCCGCATAAAAAGCAGCCTCTGCAATGTGAAATGATATATGGGCATTTTCGTGAAAGCACCTACCATTCAAATACTTCACTCACAAATCCCCCCCATAACAGAGATGTATGTTTTACCAATCCCACAAATCGTCGCCCGTGTATACCAACCACCCTCAATTCCTTCTCCTATAATAGTAAATATGTGGAAGCAAACACAGCGTAAATCACTACTTACTATAATGCATTTCACATATCTTTCCTATATGTATGATCTACTTGTTTATATATCTTCACAAGTTCAAGAAAAGTAGTAGTTATGCTGACGCAACATGTTTTCCATACCTAATTTGTTCCGGTGCAAGACAACATAACATGTTCTAAGGTTTCAGGAGGTTCAGATTGACATAATAGAGAATCATAACCAAGTTTAAGAACTTTTCTATTCTTTAATTGATCCTTAGTTATAATCAATTTCTTCCCATTTTCATACACAAAAGCTAACCCTAGGTAGGACCTTGGAGTCCCAAACTCAATTTAGTAAAGCTTTGTTGGGTAAATGGAGATGGGGAAATGTACATCAACAGGAATCTCTAGGGTGTAAGGTATTGACATCAAAGTATGGTGGATAGCACTAATCAAGGCAAATTTAGGACGACAAAAAATCTAATATATAGGAAAAATAACTTGAAGAGATTATTTGAAGGGAATATTAAAAGAAAGGTTTATAATGGAAATAACATTAAATTTTAGCATGGTATATATGGTTAGAACAACATCTTTTGCCTATATGTGAAGAGTATAATAGATCTTTTATTCGAACAAATGGATTCTAAACTTAATTGAATAGGTGGTTGGGAAGAAGGAATACGAGTTTGGAATCTTAGATGGAGAAAAAATATCACTAGTGCAAAGAAGCCTTTTTATACCGGTTAAAAAAAGGCTTTCTATACCAATTCCAAAACCGGTATAGATATATAAAGTGCCCACTTTTCATATTGATTACAGAACTCGTATAGAAAGTTTCCCTTTTATATTCGTTATGGCCACAAATGGTATAATAACATGGGGATATTCTTTCTTCTCCTCACCTATGAACACAACATTCTTAGGCGCACCAACCATGAATCCAAAACCAAACCAAGTACTAAAAAATAATTATTCACTAATTGAACACACCACCAATTGCATCTGTTGTTATTGACAGCGTCACCGGCGGCAACGTTGTTGCCGACGCCAGTGTTCATTTTCTTCCCCACGCGTGGGAGCTTTTTCCCTCCTTCATTCCTTACAAATAGTAACAACCAGGTGCAATGGCTCTAACAAACCTTTGAGTCATCGCCATCGCGCTTGTAACTATGGTCATTGTCGGTGTTGCCAATGCAACCCTATTTTCCATCTCCATGTGAGGGTATCTCCAAATCTCCCAACTCCTCATGCTCCAGTGCTAGTTTGTTGTGATCGCTTGCCAGAGATGTCGCGCCACCTCGCTGCCACTATCGGAGTCGTTGTTGGCACTAGCGCAACCTCTCTACTCCTTCCTCTTCATGGGAGTGAATTCCTTCTTCCTCACCAAAATCACAGTCCCCACCATTATTGTGTCAAGAATGACGTCGCTTAGCCTCGTCGTTGTTATCGACCATCACAGTTCATGCAAACAAGGACATCAGTGAAGATGAAGGAGAATGATTGGATGAAATTTGTTATATGAAAAATGTGATGAGTATGGAGTTGAAGATGATGAATGGTAATGGGGGAGCTCAATGAAGATGGAAAGTAGGTGATGGAGAAAACAAATGGAATGATTGTGGCGAAAGAAGTTAGGGTTTAGTCCCTCAACTTCACTTTCTATATTTTTTTATAGATATAACCGATATAGAAAGTATTCTATTTAATTACCATAATGTCATATAGTCAACTTTCTATATCGTTTCTTGATCTAACCGATATAAAAAAGTCTTCTACTTAATTATCATAATATCACAGTGTCAACTTTTTATACTAATTATTTATTCTTCCACCGCGTTTTTATTGTAGGGGTGAATTATAATTGTCATAAGAAAATCGTTATAAAAAAAGGAGTTTTACACCGGTGTATATTTGAATGGAAAACGAGCAACTTTACGGGATATTGAGAATTTTCTAAGTTGGTGGAGATTAAACAGGATTTGTGTGTGAATACACTAAAGTCAGCATATAGTAGTAGCAAACACTATCCCTAATCAATAAGGATACCAAATTTTATTTATAATAGTATTTACGGATGGAAAATTTTGTTTTAGATTCTAGTATTTTTTTTTTGTTGAGTCTAATTTTATTTTCTTAAATTTTAAATTAATGAATACTATGTTAGCTTTTGAAAGTATGAATTTTATCCCTCATTATTAACCATGTTAAAGTATATATTGGCATTATAAATGACTCTACTAATAATTTATAAACATGTAAATATAAATTTTAGCAATTTAAAACCTAAAAACCATGTTCAATTGTTTTCTAAACTTCATCATTGTTAAACTTGTTTATTATGCAGAGTGTAAAGTTGGGAGTAGACGAATGAAATGAAGAATATATATAAAGAAAAAGATTTACAAATCAATTTTCTTTAATGTGTTTTGGTTGGTATATCAGTCTTTAATATAAGTTGACTCGTGAGTTATCCATTATATTTCTACGTGAAGAACCCAACATTTACCCTTATATAATTAATACTTTTAATTTTATTTTCTTAACAAAATATACAAGCACCAGAAGTCTCTTCCCTCTAGTACCTTATAAAGCTAATATCTCATTTCTTTGCCTATGCTAAGATGTCTCGTACTAGTTGCATAATCAACAAACATCAAGTTCAACGTAAAAAATTGAAGAAAATAAAGCTTAAAGAGAAAATAATAACATAACATAAGAAGAAAACATCAGGATTAGAGTGTTAACAAACATTAATGTATGTGCATGACAATGTAGCTAAGAATAAGTTATTATCTCTACCATAGTTACTCATATAACTTCTTATATAGTAAAACTCAAATGTTTTTGTTTTTCAATAGTTAATGCTCATCCACCTATAACAACTTTCATCATAAGAACCAGAGTTGTATTAATACAAAATAATTATAACAAATTATATGTATATGTAAATTATGCTACACATCATGCAACCAAAACGTGACATGTAACACAGGTTTCATGCTAAAAACTGTTAGACACACTTGTTTAACTAAACAATTTTGAAGCAAATTTTTACACAACTAATATTTATAATATTAATAACCAAAGATAGTTAATTTCCTTGAATGGCTAAAACATTAAAATAATACCAAAAATCTCATCAATCATCAAAACCCAATAAGAGTTTTTTTTATTTATTTATTTAATATGATCGAGGATGTAGAAATGAATCCCTAACAACTCAACACATTATATTATATTAATGTTGGCTCACCCTTTGGAATTCTTTGTTGAAAGTATGTGGGTGAAAGAAAGAGAATGCTTATATTTATGGTAGTGAAAGTTGTTCGAGAACGAATAATTGATAAATCAAAAGGAAAGTGCAATGAATATAGAAGGAAAATGGTTTGTACAAAATGCGGCCATTTGGATTTATGGCATAAGAGGAGGGTGGAGGTGGCATGTTGGTTAGATTTTCAAAAGTGAGCTACGAAACGTTCAACTCAACCCGGTTCATTTGTTGATGAATCAGAAATTTTGCAACTCAACTCGATCTCATTTTGAGTTGGTGGGTTAGTGGATTGGTTCACTTACCAATGATTATTTTTTTACAATTTTTTTCTATATTTATTGCATTACGATAAGAGTGAATTGACTTAATTTATTTTTTATAATAGTAAAATCAAAATATTCACCTAATTCTCGAAATAATATTATAAAGATAATAATTAAATATTAAAATATCAAATATATATAATTTGACAAACAAAATAATTAAACATAGAAATTATTCAAATATTATTTAGCAACATTCTAACATTTAAAAATATAAAATTGTGAACTTATATAATTAAAAGTAGTAAATAATTATAACAAAAAAATGTAAAAAAATGTTGATGTATTAAGTAAGTCAACTCAATTCAAACCCGTGATGAGCCAGGTTGACTAATAGGTTGGGACTCATTTTAACATCTATATTTTTTATGGTAAAGAATCTCCACAAACCATGTATATGAGAGTTTTGAGAATTGATGTGATTTGAGTAAAGTTCAATATTGAATGTTGTATTAGGAGCTATTTAAAATGTGTGGTGTTAAAAATCACGAATAATAATTAAGTTAATGTTTAAGTTTTAAAGTATGAAAAATTGCTTAATATGTACTAACAAAGTTAGTAAAGAGATAAGAAATTCACATTTTTTTTCAAAATTTAGAGAATTGATCTGATCAATTTGAAAATATAGAAAAAAAAAACAGAAATTTTGATAAAAGAAAGGCTAACAATATATTATTCCTTTATTGTTTGTTGATCAATCGACAATGTTTTAAATCTCAAATGATGTCAGAGGTTTTTTTGTAATACAGATGTCAGAGTATTTTCTTTTTCATAATTATTTTTGTTAAATTTGCATATGTTTTTATTCGTGTAAAAAACGATAATTTTGATTTTGATCATTCTAAAGAGATTAATTATAATCTCGTGAAAATTTAAAATCATTATTTTAATCCTTATAAATTGCTTGATTTTTATTTTCGTCATTGATGTTTTTTTCATCTTTTCAAAATATAATATCGTTGATTTTATTCCTGGTATTTCTTTTAAGACAAATAATTTATATTTGATTTTGGAATCTAGTTTTTTAAAAGGAAATCATATGACATTTTACTAAATACAAACAATTATATTTTTAGATAATCATGTTATTGTTTAAAAATATAATTCACCGTCTTTAATTATAGGAAAATTTCACCACGTTCATGAGGGTTAACATATTGCGGGACTAACTAATTAAACGTCCTTAATATAATTTTCAAAGTAATTATTATAAAATTAACCACTTATTACAAATTAGTTTGTGATAAGATGATGACAGAAAATTATTTCATAGCATTAGTTTATAAACTATTTTCTTATGAATTATTTATTATTTTAATATTACTTTACTATAATGAAAAGGTATAAATATTAATAAAAACATTCATAATAAATTATGTAATATAAATATACATAAATGTTAATGAAATATTTATAACAAGTTATTTGAAATACTGAAAATATATACAAAATATTTGCATCATAATTGATTATTTATATTCATTATTACTTTTCCGGTAAAATGTTTAATGCATACATTTTCTTTTTTTTTTCAATTTTTTTCGAGCTTTTCTTTTATTTGTTCGTTTTTCAACTTTTTTTTCCTCTTCAAACAAACAAGCTGGTGTTTTAAACTTCATTAAAAAATATTAAATTGTTGATGTTATCATCTGCCACGTCAATAAAAGTAAACACTAAATTGATTATTGATTAATACATACAATTTCAAGGACTAGTTAATGATTTTATCAATTTCAAGACTAATTAAACATAAAGTTAAATTTCAAGAACATGATTTAATCTTGTGCCGTTTCACCGATCAAAGTACCAAAATCTCCACAAATCAATGTTCCCAAGTCTCCAGGGCATGGAACTTAAAAATGCTGCACTTAGACTGAACACAAAACGGTTTGAATTACATTTCACTATTTAGAGTTCTTATTTTTAAGGACTCAAGCTTCGTAGGATATGCAAGTTTATCCTAAAAATAACCATGAACGTAACTGGAACGCTTTGCTTATAAAAGAGAAGAGCTAAAAAGACCATTATTGTGTAAGTACCAACCATTACACTTATAACTCAAGAGATGAAAGCATCTTCATGAGAATCTTGATTTTCTCATCTCATTGCGATATAGTCTAAATTTAAATATTTTGCCATCTTCATTTTGAATCACATAACATATGAATCCCATATAAAAACTTTTTTTTGTTACAGAAACAACTACACTCCACATGTTGCTACAAACTTTCCCAATCCCAAGTAAAATAAACCTAATTCGTAACCATAGTGCTTGCTAGGACGTTAAGACTATAGTCGAATGAAAGCTCAAGTTATGCAGCTATAGCATTTTGCTGAGACTTTTAGCGAAGTAAAGAAGGATGGCTGAAAAACAAGTTCAGCGCGTCGGGTATGCACGCACCCAAGATATCCAGGCACATTAAATTTACATCAACATTTGAGAACAAATATTTACAGGTATTTGTACAAAATAAGTTACATAGTTCCCTTAACTTCTAACAGTGGTGATCAGGCTAAAAGTCCATTGTTGACTACATCTGCATTTTATGTTCAGACTTGTGAATCTTTGTCAAGTCGACTAAATGGCGCATGGTTGGTCTGCCGTGAGGACAATTCCAAGGGGATTTGAGTTCAGCCATATGGTCAAGTATCTGAAACAGTTGGTGTAAGCTACAAATCAGTCTAGAAGGATATAACATTTAAACTTCAATTTATTTAAATTTAGTTCCCACAAAACCAAATGCTTATCATCCCAGGTCTGCATTTTTTACGTGTTTGTTAATGAAGGGGAGGGGGCAGTGCTTAAAATAATGTGATGCACTACCTTCCGCATTTCATTTCTTCCAAGTGCATCACCCACCATAATTGATGATCGACATGCACGTGATGCCAACATTGAACGAACTCTTGATGGACATATAGAATCTGAGGAGTCCAGTTTAAAGCTACCAACAATGGAACATTCCATGTGACCATCACCATCACACAGTGTAGAGATCAGCTCCTTAACATCTGTTGGGAAAAACACTTAATGTTAATCACTTCAATATATCATTCTCTTTACCCTAGTGGAAGTCTTAATACATCACGGAAAAGAAGCAAGTAATTCACTAAGGCAAGGGATCTAGACAATCACAACATTCAAATGTGTCAATCTTTAAGTCAAAGCTTTAGACACTGGGGTATACATATATGTGGAAAATATTAACAACTTTGGTATCATGGAATGGAAAAATCTCAATTCAAAGGATATACTACCAAGGGCATCGTATGATTCCCAAGGTTAAGCAGGCTGGCTCCACAGATCCTTACAAAGGCTGAGAGTTTTTCTAAAACTTAACCACAATTTGAATGTCATTTACGCTTCTTAAATAAATCTATCCTAATGCATGTTCATGCAGAAATTGTAGGCTTAACTTGTATCATAAGTTAGTCGAGGATGTTTTCAATAACTCGGTTACTTGAGTCATATATCAACTTAAACAGCTGGTCTTCCAACTTTGGCCTGAGCAATCCTCAAATTCAAATATAAAATTAAAAATAAAAAGAGTATGATGGAGAATTGCACATGCTTATCACTGATTTACTTTGATGTGGTCATATCAACCATCAAAATCTCTGAACTAATCACGGATAAAATCTACAAAATTCACCTGCCTTCAATTCCAAACATAGTGTTCTTACTGAAGGGAACAGACTTTACTTTAAAACGGCATCCAGGTTGTGCATTTGGATCCTCTTCTAAAGTAAATCCATTCTTCCTGAAAATGAAAATAATGCAAATGCATGTTATTGATCACACTAAACCTATAGAAGAAAAAACAAGACAAAAGTATACCATAATGAAACTTCGTAACTAGAAAACTTAATTCAATTTCAATGAAACCTCCATAGATAAAAGTAACCAGCACTACAAGATAAACTAGATCAAGAATAATGGACCAATGGTGTACTTTCAAGCAAGACAATATTTCAGAAATTATGCAAAAAGTTAAATCTGCAGCATACAAGCTGTCAAGCTCAGAGTTCACATCTGTGATTTCTGTTGTTATAAGCCACTCAAGCTTTTCTAGGTAGAAAAATATGCCAAAACTATGTATTTTTTCGTAATTAAGGTAAACCAGGTCACCCATTCAATTGACTCACCGTTAAGTTAACACAGGGCAGTATTTTAATCACCACTTTCATGTGGGTCATAAGTGGTCATATTGATTTTTTTATAAATTCATAACTGGTACATTGGGAATTGATTATGTTAAGGTGACAGTAGATCACAGCTACTATAAAAGAATCTTAAAAGCCGATCACTTTTCAATGTTGACTATTTGAGGCAACTTGTTATTAAAATCAAATCAACTAAATGAGAAGGTAAAGAGTGATACTTCTGCAGCTCATTTATGTCCTGACTACAGAAAACAGGAAACGTAAACAGTTGGAATGATGCAGGATTGACATCAGGATCCTTTTAATGAAATCTACTTTCTTGCAATAAGCAGAAATCCAGAAATAAGTGAAATTAACATATCACTACTTAATCGTTATGGCTCTACTTTTACCTGATTATGTCCATGTGCATCGATGCTACTATTTCTTCTTCAGGGGATAATTCCAACGTTATTGGCCTACATATGACATTTTTATTGGTGAACTTAGATCATGAACCAAAAAGACAAGAGATAAATTGCTGTCGTGTGTTATATCATTCATATATGGTAATTGTAATTGTACTTTAACAATCAAAGTTTATGCTCTAATCATACTCTTAATTTTTTTAACTTAACAAGGCCCTTGTAACATGTCACTGAAAGCTCCCTCCACTCCGAAAAGAAAAACAGGAATAATAGGTAAAGTGATGATTAGTGAATATAAACTCCTCACCTCAGAAGGGGTTGTTGGTTCAAGATGGTTGATTGCGATAGACGCTCAAAATTAAACTTCTCATCAGCAGCATGCTGAAAACGGTCATGCTCAAACACATTATGTTTCGCAAAGAACAAAATTTAAATTTAGCTAAAGGATGCATTTATATGAATTATTTATTAAAGGGAATGGTGGAAGAAACCACAGACCCATTAGTTCCAAAAGTATATTAGAAATGACCTGATCCACAATGAATAAATCTTGATCCAATTTACAAATGATAAACCCAAGGTTGAACTGCCCAATAACCTGTTCAAACATGTAGCCTCAGTAATCATCTGTAAATACATAATGTATGTACTCGGATTATACGTATATTTTAATTCAGCCATGATAATTTAGAGATTCTGACAACGTATTCAAAATTCAGAGACAAAAATGACTAGGGTTTTTCGCAGGAAAAAAAAAACTCAAAAACCCCAAACAGCTTATAGATTGACCATTTTCTAAGCTAGCAAACAACCAAACAGCACCACAATCATACAAAATAGTATCAAGAACAAATGAAGCATACTAAGTAAGGACCTTCATTCTGCTGAAGTCTTCCTTCTTAAAAAATCTCTCAAGTTCAGTAGCTGCTGCTGCCAAGGCCCTTTCTTTTTCCTCTCCAGTTTGTGATTGTGAAAGCTCCAAAGTTGCAGCCGAATAGAGACTAGCATCAATTATAGGTAAAAGTCAGTATAGAGATACTTTCCTATTTCATACAAAGGGTACAGAAACAAAAACCTCTTGTCTTTAGCTTTTCCACGTCCAAATTTACTGGATTGAAACAGAGAAAGCCTCTTCTCTCTCCTTTTCTTAAGCTCTTGAAAAGAAAATTGCATGTTAGAGCATATCTTACGACCAGAGGACTTGGAAGAATCTAACAGTGCAGGTGAAGAATGTACTGGAGGGATTGAGGCCAAAACATCTGTAGTGATCATATCAATGCCAGGAGTAATTGATGGTGTATCGGCTAAAGGTGTATAATTCTTCAGACAGATTTCCTGTAAATCAGCACGCTCATATATATAAAGAAAACCGAGAAAATAGCACTTTTTTTTAATTGATTTTTTATTAATTGGATAAAAGAAGAAATTTTATTGGAAAGAAATAAGCATAACAAGGGCAGGGAGGGCTGGTCTTTACCTCAGAAAAAGCAACACAAAATGTGCAATGAATGAGGTAAAGACATGAACACTGTGTATCAGAAAAAAGGTATGAAGAAAAGACAAAGAAAAGCTTAACAAAAAAACTTAACTGAATATTAGTTCACTTAATCAGAAAGAAAATACAAGAAACGAATATATAGGCTCTAAAGTCTTCTAAATAGGTTACACAAATATAACAGAAAACAGAAACTAACATCCAGTTGAATAAATGAATGTTTTACATGAACATCTCCAATATATTGAATTTACTTATTTCTTTTATTGACATATATGTTCTAAAACATAATTTCTAGAAATGCCATTATTAATAACAAAATATCAAATAATTTAAAAAACCAATACCAATATAGTGCTTGCAAGAATTAAACAGTATCAATATATGAAGTTTTTGCAGTACAAACCACCTACCATATTAGATTCAGGTTCTCTATCAGAGGAGTCACCATTAAAAGAATCTGAAATTTCAGTTTTGTGGTAGACGTTAACAGGATCAGGCTGTTTGAAAGATTCAATCTCACTTGCACTTGAAGGTTTATCAATTTGGTCAAAACAAAGTGACGATCTTGTAATCAGATCCTTTGTTTCAGTATTTGCAGTTTTCAATTGACAATGAGAATCTTGATTTCTAAGAACAGGCACTTCAGATAAAGCTCTAAATACACCATCACGATTTCTTTTATTTACAGAAACAAAGTTGTTAAGAGTGGACTGAACATGTCTTGAATGGTTAAATGAATATTTACTAGAAGTGTTGCCACTATCAATTGTCTTTGAGACAATAGTATGGTGATCATGTATAATTCTACCAGGACGTGCTGACTGCCTTCCATTATTGTCAACCTTTGAAGTGCTATGCGCTCTGAGTGTGAACTCCTGGTTCATTAAACTTCCATTTTTATCACAAATTAACCCTTCTTCAACATGTGAGTACTGATACTCATTAATAGATTTAGAAGCACTTTTTATATCAGCAATATGTTTCTTCTCAAGCTCATCCTGAGATATAGTATCATTGTCACACTCCATATTAAGGTCATCTAGAGAAATGCTACCATTATTACTTTCACTATAATGTTTTTCTTGAGGATGATTGTCATTTGACGATGATAGTTTCATTACAATAGGAGACTTCCCACTAGAGGAACTTAACTCAACACACTCTTCTTTTTGAGCAGGCACCATAACTTCATTAACAGAGTAACAGACTTTACCAGCACAATATATTTGTTGCAATCCCTCTCTCAGAGCTTGCAATAAGGCATTTTCTTCAGAAAAAAATACTTTCCTCTTGTCAGGAGTCACATTGACATCATATGCTCTGGTAGGAACTATAAAATTCAAAATAGCAACGGGATACTGTTTCGAGTTTGCACTCTTGTACAATTCATTAACAAGTTTGCTGACTTTAGGCATATCCACCGGTCTACCATTAACAAAAAAATACTGTCTATCTCCCAAATTGCGCCCATTACCCTGTCCAGACTTGGAAAGAAAACCTTCAACCTTGCAAGAATCAGATATAGACAACGTTACAGGCTCTAAGCAGTTGAAAGTGTTCATGCCAAGCACTGTTATGATGTTATCTTTAAGTGAACCACTGCCTTGCGTCTTAAGAACCACAGATTTCACATTTTTACCAGTCGTGTTGGAGCAGACAAAACGAACACCTTTCGCTATAAGCGCATAGGCCTGAAGAAAGTAAATGCTCATATTTAACAATAACAACTAAAATTATAGGAAAAGAAAATGAAAATGTAAACTTTAATAAGTTTCTCTCATGAAGAAGAATTAGCTAATGTAGAACTTTTCTCGTTTATTTATATTTTCCAAAGCTAACTTTAATCGATGTATAAGTTAATTTTAGTATATGGGAGAAAAATTATCTTGTTTTCTTGCCTTCTAAGTACTTATTAATTAATCCAAACAGGCCTACATATTTTCACCCAGAAAATAGAGACTCACATTCAATAGAGAAACCAGTTTGCCATATTCCCTGCGGATGTTACGACTGAACTCTTTGCTCCGAACAGGCAAACTGGAGAACAACTTTTTTACCATAACAGTGGTTCCAATTTGACGTGCAGTTTTCCTTTCTGACACAAGAACACCTGAATTATTGAAAGTCAAGTGCGTAGCAACAGGTTCGCTCACCGTTCTCGTTTCAACGCTCAAGTCCCCCAAAGCGCAAAGCGAACTCAGCGCCTCACCTCGGAAGCCAAAAGTGGTGAGAGACTGAAGATCGTGAAATTCTGCTAACTTCGATGTGTGATGCTTCAGCGCAAGAAACTAAGAATAACGGTTAAAAATTGAAACGTAAACCCTAATAACGATGTTTGCGGCGTTTGAGTGACAAATGAATAATACCTTGAAATTGTCGGGGGAAATGCCGCAACCGTTGTCGATTACCTGAAACCACTGTTCGCCGAAGTCTTTGAGGGAGATTTCGACGCTGGTGGCGCCGGCGTCCAAGCTGTTTTCGACAAGTTCCTTGACGGCGGAAGAGAGGTCAAGGATAACTTGACCGGCGCAGATTCTGTGAACGATGCCCTTGCCGATAGGCTTGATGATTTTAGCTTCAACTACCATTTCTGTTTTGGTGCTTTTTCACACACTCGATTAGCAAAACCACAGTTCAAATCGACGAAAAAACCATGCGAATTTTACCGCCAAAACTGAAGCGCAACGGCAACTAAAGCGCGCAGAAACGCTAAAGGGAAATAATATGAACCCTCATATTTCGCTCCACCTTTTAGGTTGTACTTAATTGAATAAAATAAAGGGAAACTAATTCATTACTCTTACCATTTTGATTTCGATTGTTGAGCAATTTGTGGGAACAATATTTTGAAAATGAAGTAGCTTTTAATTGAATAAGTAATCACTTTCTACTAAATTTTAAAATTAAGACACTCAATTAAATATTTGAAAAAGATTAAACAAGTTCAAGATATAAAGTTGTATTATTTTTTCACCATATATATTTAATGATATTCCACTTCCTCAAACTTTTAAATAAATACATATTTTTCTCATAATTTTAACAGATAACGCTTATATTTTATTTTATAATAATTTGTTACTCATTTTCTCTATTTTATTTACGGAATAAATATTTTTCATTCTTTCAAAATTAGAATTAGTCCATCTTAGAAACTTTGATCCAATCTAATCTCCGATCTTTGAAAATATATGAATTTAATCATTTTAATCACACTTTGTTAAATTTATTTGACGTTTTAAACACGTTTTAGAATGACATTTGAGTTGTTTACATGGTTTAAAGACATTTTTGCTTCAATGTTAGCTGAAAAACGGGTTTAAAACGCAAATAAACTTAACAAAATTGGGTTAAAAGGACTAAATCTAATTTTATAAAGTTGAGGAATTAAATTAAACTAAAATTTAGAAAAGAAACTAAATTCAATTTTTACTGAAAGTTAAGGGACCAAAAATATATTTAATCCTTTACTTATAAAAATTAAATTGTAATTTTGTTTTTCATATTTAAATTTTAATCAATCTAATACTTATAATTAAAATAAGAAAAAAAATATTAGAATAAAAATGTTACTTGCTAAAAATAAAAGTGATATAAAACTTTTTAACCAAAGAATATGTCATTTTATCAACAAGATAAATGGAAGGTTACTGTGAGAGTGATTTTTTACTACACTGGGATATTTAAGAAATTTAATAATAAATTAACGAATTTTTGAAATATTTATAAATTAAGAATCAACTATAATTCAATCTCAGACTACACCGACAACTACACCGCAAGCTGCATCACAAGCTCTATCATTAACTTCACCACGGACTGCACTACGGGTTCCATCATAGGCTATACCACTAGAATAGATTGAGACATAGAAACCAAATCTTGAGAAGCAATGATGTCACATTTAGGATGATAATATTATTATATTTTTGCACTAATTGTTTTCTTGTCACAGGTATTAGTTTTGACATCTTATTGTAATCTTCTATAATTAGACAAATCTTGACGAGACATTTTTCAATTCGAACAAAATAGAGGTAGTTTTTTCATACTCCATATTAGCCATCAAGGTAAATCGTAACCTTTCCACCAAATTTTGGTTAGGTAATTCAAAGGGTTAAATATGTTTTTCGTCCCTTAACTTTCAGTGAATTTTGGAATTAGTCCATTTTGAAACTTTGGACCAATTTAGTTTTTCATCTTTCGGAATACGTGGATTTAGTCCTTTTAATCAAATTTTGTTAGGTTTATTTGATGTTTCGTACGTATTTTAGGATTGTATTTGAGTTGTTTATACTGTTTGACACATTTTTGCTTTAATGTTAAGTCAAATATTATTGTGAAACGCGCTTGAAATGTCAAATAAACTTAACAAAATTTGATTAAAAGGACTAAATCCACGTATTTCAAAAGATGAAGGACTAAATTGGTTCAAAGTTTCAAAATGGACTAATTCCAAAATTCACTGAAAGTTAATGAACCAAAAACATATTTAATCCGTAATTCAAATAATAAATCAACATCAACTGAAACATAAGCAAAAACTCCAGGAGACTTATTTATTGTGTAATCATCCAAAGATAAAGAGGTGTCAACTCCACATGCAATGAAAAATATTGTATTTGATTTCCAATATTTTAAAGGAACACTATGTATATGAATCCAACATTGAATTTCCGTGAGTTTCATATATGCAAGGACAAAGTCCTTTGTCCAAGCAGAAACACGAAGAATACCACAAGATAAATATCACATTCCAACAACTATAACCCTTCTCATATCCTCCGATAAAGAAAAAGCAAATTCGTATAATTTTTTACTTCCACTAACCTAAATGCCTCCAAGCCATATCAAGTTTCTTCCAAAGATCTAAGTGCATGATGAGTTTATCACCTTTTGTCAACAATACGTCCATGCAAATGATTTTTGCATTCCTCCAGACCAGCAATATAAACTTCCTCAATAATATGCACAAAGAGAAGGTAATTGTAACAAAGAAATACCACATGCATTATTGAGAACCTGGACAATCTACGTTTTTGTGCCCACACAGTTGAAGATGATTTAGAGGAATATGATTGTTCATGATTTTGTAAATAATCCCAAAGGATATAAAATCACTAAGAGAAAACCATCCTAAACTAAAGAACCAACGACTACTAAGACCACCACAATATAGCACCATTCAACATCGTCTTCGTCAAGAGTCACTCAACAATATCAAGATCAAACAAAATAAAGTGTCTAAACAAATTAGTTTTCATACATTAGTTTCCAAATCATTTCATCATGTTTCCATTTAACAAAATATATTATGAAAGTGTCTTTCAAAGAGTGGAACATGAATTGACCAAGTTGGCTTAATTATAATATTCTTTATTTTTTAAAATTGTTTGACAATGAATAGCATTCTCTCTACGATTAATTCTCTTACCTCAAATTCTTATGATTGAAATAAATCAATAAAAAAAAGGTAATTTAAAATTAGTACATAAAATTAACTCTACTGATTAATCTAGTTAATATTGTAAAAAAATTGTTCACTAATACGTGGGATTTCATTAAATTTGCTAAATTTGCTTAAACTTAGATTAGGATATGCGAGTTATAACTACTATTTGATAAGGAAGTACTTGATTTTGTAGAGATTGAATTGTATCGTAATTGACAAGTGACTAAGTAACACATTGTTCCTTTTGCTTTTACTATTAAAAAAAGGTAGTTTATTCTCTTACAATAAAAAAATTAATCACGTTTATCACTTTCTATGCATATAAGAAGTCTAAGTTCAAATTTTTTATGTTTTGCATAAATGTCATTTTCTCATCTCCATAACACGACAATGAATATAATGCAATAAGAATTACATAATTATCCTATTTTGTGCTTAAAGAAAAAGTTTCATTAACAACATTAGAAAACACCTATATTGAATCATAAACAATAAAATTTCACATCGAAATAGATAAAAAAAACTCTCATAAATTATTATGCAGAAGATAAGGATATATATATATATATATATATATATATATGAAACATAATATAGAGTAAATAATCTTTTTAGTCAGGAATAAATTACTCAATTTCTAGAAGTAAACTCAAGAACCATGTCCATGGATCTTATTTTTCAATTTCAACCACTACAATAGTTATAAGAAACATGCCTTTTCATTCATCTAAGTGATCACAATCATAATTTCTCATATTCACTTATTTTTATAAAGGATCAGATTCATTATTCAATTATCATTACCATTCTGAAGACCATCAAAAGCCTCATCATTGTCATTGACAAAGCCTTCTCTTGACCTACTTCATTTGCATTAGTTGTCTCTTCATGTGTATTTGTAGTAACATTGCTCCCTCTATTTGCTGGAACATGTTCACTTTATTTTTCCTTCCATTTTTGTTGAAACTCACATTCATCCTTACTTTGGAAACTGTTGGGTATTGGGCTCCCTTCCTATGTGGAGAAAAGGCCCAAAATTTGAGAAGTCCATGTCCATGTCCAAAATTTAAGTTAGGAGATATTAATTTCGCACTGCAGCAGTGATTTGTAGATGTTTTCCTCCCTTCTTCTTTTCTATTTTGAAAGCTTTGTTGCTTTGTTATTTGGTTGGGTGTTGGCACTTATTTGTGCTATTGATTGAGACTCTTTTGTACTCTTGTTGATCATAGTGAAGCTATTTCTTTGGTCTGGACGACTCGTGGTTTTTATCCTTGATTTGAGGGGTTTTCCACGTTAAAAATCTTGGTGCCTTTATTTGTGCTTTTGGTGATTTATTATTGCCGCTCTTTGATTATTTCTCCTCATAGATTCTTGCAAGTTAAGGGAAATTATATCCGCTGCATTCTCTGGTATATTGTTTGTTATTGTTTTCCCCATCAGAGTGGCATCAGAGCTCTTGGTTGGGCTATATTTACTTGCTTGAATGATGGAGGCAAATGCAAAGATGGT
>Ga0214543_1007901_pt1 | contig 17856 bp, 8 predicted proteins | sample CNSS2metaG_FD_160094 | JGI IMG/M metagenome (GOLD analysis project Ga0214543, IMG submission 160094) | Root nodule microbial communities from cowpea collected in UCLA plant growth center, Los Angeles, California, USA - CNSS2 | ecosystem: Host-associated > Plants > Roots > Nodule | place: USA... | reverse complement strand
TTTTTTGTTGTTGCCAAACATGTACATAACTCTTGCATTGTTGATAAATTCTTCAAATTTGAATCTTGACGAGCATCAATAATGAAATGTTGAAGTTGAAAATTCAAATTAATCTTCTCTTGCTCATCGAAATCCATGGGATAATATTTTTCTACAAGAGTGCAAATTTTATCAATATTAAAAGCTTTATAAGCATCCTTAGGATCCAAAGCAGAGCTTAGAATTAATAACTCCATTACTTGGTCATTAAATCTACAATTTAACTCTTGTAATTGATTATCAATGGTAACAAAGAGTATTTCAACTTTGAAATAATGCTCCACTATAATATGATTTTTTGGTGACGAGAGCGTCCTTGCCTTGCTACATAAGAAGCCCCAAAATTAGGCACCTCAATGTCATGTTTTTCACAAAAAGAAGTCACATTTTTTAATAACTTATCCTAACCATTTTTTTCTCAAGTTTTGAATAAGTCCTTTTGTAGAACAAACTAGATGCATAACATTAGATATATCCTGAGATTGTTGCTGTAATGCTTGACAAAGAACATCTATTATCCCCATAATTTCTCTCATCAAATACAAGATCAGTATAAACTCAAATGAGGTCAAGCTTTTGTAAGCATTATCAGCATCACTACGTTGTGAATAAGTAAATCCATCAACAATATTTTTTTCTAGAACTAAACAAGTTGCATCATACATATTGATCAAGCTACAAATAGAAGAGAAATGGGAGCTCCAACGGGTATCCCCAACTTGTTTTAAAGTACCAATTTGATTTGTCTCTTTACCATTTTCAAGCTCATCAATTTCTAACAAATATGCAATTTCATCTAACTTAGCAACCTGTAACTCATCATGACATTTACTAGAAGAACAAACAATATTAAATCTTAAAAGCAAGACTCAATATTTTAAAAAAACTAATAACTTCTAAATGATTAGCTTCCCTTACCTTAGAGTAGATTCATAATCTTGCTATTCCCTTACACAACTCCAAAGCCTAAAATAGTTCTATCTACACAAAGAAGAGTTTGATCAATAATTAGAGCATGATTTCATGATCTCTAAAAGATATAAATATGACTAGAACGTAGAAAAGTCACATACAAGAGAAAAACATATTGCTTCAAAAAAAAGGATAAAAAATGAACTTACTCAAAAAAAGAAATTGTTCGATCCAAAATGTTCCTTAACTCCTCAATTTTGCCATAGTACAATTTGATTTTGAAAATAATAAGGAATTAATGGTGAAAATTGAGATGAAAATAAGAGGAGAGAAAGAGACGAAGGCATGAAAAAGAGAGAAATCAAATGAAAAAGTATAAGAAATTATAACAGAGAAAAAAATTAATTTTTAAATTTTAAAAAAGCTTTTTCAAATTAAATTAATATAAATAAAGTAATAATATATAAAATAAAGTAATAATATATAAATATATTTTTTAAAATATATAAAAAATAAAATAAAATAAAAATTATTGAGATTAATATAAATAAATAATAATATATAAATAATATTTTTTAAATATATAAAAAATAAAGTAAAAAAAATCAATGGAGAGTCGTGCCTCCCTGTCAAACCTATGTTCCGCCATGGGCGTACAATTTTTTATTTTCTTTATATTAGTGTTTTAAAGATATGTTGTAACATGTAATACTAGCAAATATGGATAAATGTATGTAAGAGAAAACGAAATTTATTTATAATTTTTATTATTAAACATTTGTATTTGTAATCATGAATATTATATATATATATATATATATATATATATATATATATTTTATATATATATATATATATATATATATATATATATATATATATATATCACACCTAGTCGGCTTAAGCCGAATAATAGCAATTACCATATACATGCTAAGGTATCCGGACTAAACCACTAAGAAGCGACATTGATAAAATAAGCCAAAAACAATAATAGCGGCCTAAGCCGTTAAAGGGTAACCGACCTAGGCCGACAACTCCACGAAAACAACCAAGGACTTGGCAAAAAATAGAACGTTCCAATAAGATTCACCAGCCCACAATAATCAAACTAAGGGCATGGGCTAGGGCCCAGGCCCACCTACAGCCCAAACAAGGGCCCAACCCATGACATGGCCAGACATAATTAATAATCTATAAATACGTATGGACCCCACGAATTAAAGGTACGCATTCATTACTTCCCTAATCACCAGATTTGACTTTTTGAGAGATTTTGCTGACTTGAGCTTCGAAATCCCTTCTGCAGGTAACCCCCGGGTCCAAACCGACCACTCCGAGATACCTATAGACAATATATATCAGCCGGGAAGAGGCCTACTAAGGAGATGGCAGACCAAGATAAGATAATACTTGTGTCTGACATATATCTTGTTTGTTCTCTACAAAAAAAATATATATATATATATATATATATATATATATATATATATATATATATATATGTAAGACCCACTTATATTTTTGCCCTAAAGTTTAAGGGCTACCCCAATCAGTTGGGTCTCAAGCTGGCCCATAGGGTATCCAAGATCCTAAACAGCCCTAACCCCTCTCATTTCAGCTCATTTTGAAAACAGCCCCTTCTCAAACACTCTCCTTGATTCCTCACAAAAGCTCTACTACGGTTTGTCGTTGTTCTGTGTCAAGCAAGTTCAACCTCGTTCTCGTACTCATAAGTCGATCTCCCATCGTACCTTCTTCATTTTCAGCTCTGTCATCATGATTCTAACTAGGGTTCACCATGGTAACCCATTTTGAATCTGTTATGCTATTTTTACAGCTCGTGAATCTACTCCGAGGTCGATCGTACTCACTAGCTTGGGTGTCGGGGTATTCTGCTAGCTTTTTCCAGGTAAGGGATGCTAGGTTTTGTATTTTAAGTTCATCTTGCCTATATTTTGTTATGTTTTACATTTTTGGTGCTTGTGTGGTGTTCAGGATGAAATGAGTTTGCATTGGTTGTTGTTTTGGATGAATATCTAGCTTTGCATGTGTGGAACAGTGAGGGAGAACTGCTAATTTTGTCCAAGCGAGCTCGTCTCGCCTAGGCGAGAGTAGTAGAAGCTCGCCCAGGGGTTTTGCTCGAGCGCCCGCTCAGGCGGGAAAACTGAGTTTTGAGCGAAAGACCATCTCACTAAGGCGAGATGGCCTCGCTTAAGTGAGCGTTCGTAAAACCTCCCAGGGCCTCTGTTCGCGGTCTCGCCTAAGCGAGAGCCTACAGCTTGAGCAAGATCACTTCTCTCGCCTGAGCGAGGACTCCTAGCTTGAGCAAGACCTGACGCAGACCACATTGTTTTCTCCCATAATTGTTATTGGTCGTATGATTGGATGATTTGCTTTATTTAAAGTATGAGGTATGTGAATATGCGTGAAATCTCCGATTGTATGGGCTAACTTGATGAGTTTGGCATGATCTTAGCATATAACATGTATGGGATGGTTGGTTAAAAAAATTGACATGGAATTGGTATGATTAATGATTTTATATTGGTTGATGGAACATGATGTTGGTGTGGTCAGGACGTAATTCCACGATAGTTTCGTGGTGGTGCCTCATTGGTTAGGACGTAATTCCATGAATCTCTAGGTAAGATCTCATGGTGGTGTCTTATTGGTCAGGACGTAATTCCACAATGGTTGTGTGGTGGTGCCTTATGGTTAGGACGTAATTCCATGACCCCTGTTAGTGGGAGTTCATGGTGGTGCCTCATACTTAGGACGTAATTCCATGAAGTTTGTGATGGTGCCTCATTATATAATTTAGTAAGGATTCAAGGTAAGGATTGCATCCTGACACTCTAAAGAGTCAGTTAGTCTCACGTAGAGCGTACTGACTCAAGTGGTGAGAGTAGCATGAGGCCTTAGATATTTTAAGGCTAACCTTGTGAGTGGTAGGATGAAACCCATTAGCAATTGGCTCTATAGAGCAGTAGAGGCCACCACAAGTGCAAGCATACGGTGAATCTGGCTAATTATATGTATCTGGATAAGTCGAGTTTGTGTCTTAATGTATTGTTTGCGAGTTATCACATGATTGATTGATGTAGGTATCTTGGACTATGAAAATGTATACAATTGTATGATTAAATGTTCCTCTACTCTAGCTTACCCTTTCTGCTTGTTGTATGTTATGTGTGTGTGATTATCTCTTTTGCGATGATCATCAATTTATTGATGGGAGCAGATGTGAGAACTCCTCGTGGTCATCAAGGTGATGGAGACTCCGCTGTTAGCTTTGGGTTGGATTCCACTGTCCAAGTTTTCTTTAGGGCTGTAGCCCATGTATTTGTCTGCCTCTTAGGCAATTATTTTGAATATTATTGATCCTTGTACTCCGTTTTGTTTTGGCATCGTGGTGTGTCTTAGTATTTCATTTTTGATACCTTGGTTATTTGTAAAGAGTGATGTTATATTCCATGACTTCACCTCTTATGTTATAATGTGTGGCATTTCATTTAATTAAGGTTATTATTTAAATGAGATGTTACATATTATATTATATTATATTATATTATATTATATTATATTATATTATATTATATTATATTATATTATATTATATTATATTATATTATATTATATTATATATATATATATAACTTTGTTTTAAAGTTCTATATTTAAATGCTTTGTGTAGCTTTGTGAGGTTTTAGCCATTTAATTTTTTTAATTGAGTGGTATTCTTTCTTTCTAATTTTTTTTTAAATTACTTACTTTGTTTGTTTCAGTAAAAATAATAATAGTCAACTTATTTTTTTTTCTGTAATAGCATATTTACTATTATTAAAGTTTAGAAATAAAACTTTAGCCTAAAGTTAATGGAAGTAACTTATTGTTGCATACCCATTAAATGTTTGAATTTGACACTTACCCGTACATTTAATAAAATTAAATGCCACAATTAACATACAAAATAAATAAATTCAAAACTTGTAGCTTCTTGAGCGTTTCCGTTAATACATTTATTGCTTTAAAAGCCCATTTAACTTCTATAGTTATTAAAAATACTTAAATGCGGAGAATACTTATTTTTATATAGAGAATAAAAGTAACTTTACAGGCAATTCTATTTAAATAAAATAAGACAGTGAATAACTCTATTAAATATTTGATATAACTGTAAAATCAGGATTAAAACTGGAGATCATTATTTAAGATAAAATAATTTTTAGCTGATTTGTATATTTAAATGTCTTTATTAAGAATTTTATTGAATATCCACCAAAATATTATTAGCTGAGATGACAGAGAATGTATAGACTTCAAATTCGAAGAAATTTGGCTAATATTTCATAAAAAAAAAGTTTTACCTATAGTCTTAAAAGAATTAACAACTGTTAACCGAAATACTTTTAATCATTTCAATCGAAAAATAAGTTATGGTAACTAAAAAATAACTGTTAATTTATGTTGATAAGAAAATAGCTCATTATTATCGTCAAAATTCTAATTGGTATTAGTAGAAAATCACATCATAAATAAAAAAACAAAGTCAAAAGAAATTGTCAATTTATTGGTTTCAACTAAAATCAAACTAAAGAGATAAGATAAAATTTGATAAAATAGATTTTATCATACAGTGTTTATAAAACACTGATTAAAAAATTATAAATATTTGGAAATGGTACAAACATGTATTAAAAAAATAATCAAAGAAGATATTGGTTGAAAACTTAATAAAAAAAGTCTCTATAATTTATTTTGCCAACTAAGTGTTTATTTTATGATTAACACTTTGGACCACCTTCATTATGTGGGATTGTTTAAAATAAATATGGGTGAAACATAGTTTTGGCCTACAGTTTTCAGTGTAATCAAATTTACCTTTTCGTTTTCTTATGAGGGAAAGGCTTACCAAAGCTATATAATAATGGAGTTCCTAACAAATAATTTAGTTAGGATATAAATAAATATTCGGACATATAGTACAATAAATTAGTTGAATTAATTTTGTTTATAATTTATTAAATATTTAAATACCTGTTTAGTATTTAGAAGAAAAACTAACATTAATATATTATTAATTTTTACCTTCTGTTTGTTTTTTTTGTTTTATAAATTTAAAATTATATTTTTAATTTTTTGTTTCAACGCTACAAATTGGTACAAATTTATTTTATACATTTTTTTTAACTAAATCGGTTTGCGCATTTGTAACAATAGAACACACATAACATATTATCATCTATTATAAGTTATTAATTGAATTAAAAATGTCAATACTACATAAATGGGAACCTTATTACTACGGTCGATTTTTTCTCTTTATGATAAAAAAAAATTAATATAATTAAAAATTTAGTTAATATAAGAGTTATTGCAGTAAAAAAAAAAATCAAAACATTTGGATAAAGTAATAAAATGAATGTAAAGAAAGAACCGTTACAAAAGGGTAACATACGAGTATTTTTTTATTTGTTGTGACATAAATAAATATAAATTGAAGTATTTTTTTTTCAGTAAGGAATAAAAGTAATAATAAAAAAATTAAAATGAATACATCTGTGAATGAAAACAATAACTGCCGGTGATAGGGTGGTGAATAAGAGAAGCAGTGGCGCAGTGAGATGAGAGCGCGAACAAAAGCTGGACTCCTACAAGAAACAAAGAAAGACAGTGGTTTGCACTTTTTGCAGAGACGAATCAATCACGCCACGCCAACACCACAATTTCACCAGCCAGTTCGTGACATGTAGACAACCAATAATCATTTTCCTCATTCGCAATCTTCGATTTGCGAATCCCATATTGTTCTGCCATGGCGCTGCGAAACGGCAGCAGAAAAATTTCCTTCGAGGTTCTCAGCGTCGATGACGAATCGGAACCAAACGAACACAATCGCAGGAAGCGCAGGCACCGTGCTTCCAAGCGCAAGAAGAAGCTTCTTGATTGCGCGGATTCCGTCGATCCGCATATGGCGCCTCTGGAAAACGGAGGAGCCTGCAACGGATTCGAGCTCGACGCTAATAGGTACAGCGCTGGCGGAGGGAGCGTCGTTTACGAGGAGGTGAGAGAGGAGAGTGTGTGCGCGGTTGCGGAGGCGCGTGAGGCAGAGAGTGAGGAACCGACGGCGGTGCGTGGTGGCATCGAGGGGTTTAATTTTGGGATATTGAGGCAGAGGAACGTGAGTTGTGGGAGTTCCGATGATTTTCCGGCTTCGGTGGTGCGCGATGAGAAGGAGGAGGGTGGTGTGAAGGCGAGTCAAGCGGAGAAACCGACGAACGAGCCTGATAGGAATGTGGCTACAAAATTGGAGACGGTGGAGTCGTTGGACTGGAAGCGTCTCATGGCGGAAGATCCGAATTGTGAGTGGTACAATGGCCCTTACACTGCATGCATCATATTGCATCTTATGATTATAATTGCAATGATTTATCGAAAAATTGACCCTACAAAAAATGCTAACAAATGTGTTGCAACAAAATTATGCATCGGCTTCGAAGGGGAAATGACTGGAAAAATAGACGTGGGGTTGGTTCTGTGTCCCCCACTTATTATGGAATTGGTGGCATGGCTAATTGCATACTGGAAACTTTGACTGAATAATCCATACATCTAGGTTTTAAGTTAGGTTTTGCTGTAAACACTGACTCTTCAGAAAATTAAGGACAGATGCGGCGTCAATTCCAGTAATAGAAACCTAAAATTTTACCAGTGTAGTAAATTCCAGACAAGTGTGACAACATTTGCAGTTCCGGAGATCCAAAAATCATTAATATTATAGCTGAAATTGCAGAGCCGGACAATATTTTTTAAAGCTTGCTGACACTGAAAAAGATGAGCAGTTTGGTCAACAATAAAAGTTTCATCTGTTTTCTTATTAGGCTCAAGCTGCTAATTTATAGATGAGAACTAGGTAAACGGTCTTGTGTAGTTCTTTTTATCTGAGGTGATATGTTGCCAGATTTTCTTAGCCTGTCATTTTTATTTTACCTGTGCCATGTTTTCTAATTTTCTGCCAAATTAATCTTGTGGTGATGTGTTTTGTTGTCAGACGTATTTTCAGTGGAAAAGTCTCCTGTAACATACTTTTTGGAGGAAATGTACAATGGAAATTCTTTACGGAGCACAACAACTCTTGGGAATGAAAATGAAAGAGAAAGAGTTTATGATACTATCTTCCGCCTGCCCTGGAGATGTGAATTGGTATACATCCTTTCTTTATAAAAAAGGAGAAAGAAATATAAGAACTCTGGTTATAGTTTTGTGATGTTATCTATGGATATGTACTTCTGGTTGAGCTGCTTGTATTTACTTTCAAAATAACCGTATAAGTTCATAGGTTTTTTGGGAAAGTAAAGCAAAACTAAACCTTCCACCTAATTTATAGTAGACACCTATAGTTGTATATTTCTATTGAGGCATTCTACATTTGTTTTGTATCTTGAACGTGGAACGCAATTGCAGCTTATAGATGTTGGCTTCTTTGTCTGCTTCGATTCATTTCTTTCATTATTAACTGTTATGCCAGCAAGGATCATGACGGCCATTTGGAGGATTCTAAAGACAAGGTTAGCCACGTTTCTTTAATTCTTTCCCTTGTAATAAAATTTTGGTCGGCAATGCATGTGGGCAGTGATAGATTAATCTTACAACACCTGTTTCCTTAGTTTAGATTTCTGATGTAAGCACAGAGCAGTGCACATCTAGTACTACAATCTTAGAGTGCTTCAAATATTGTCATAAATCTTTGAATGCCAGAACAAACTTCCAAATTAGCAGTAAGTTCAGCTGACACTCTGATATGGGTCTTAGTTGCTAATTTGTATCTGGGTTCTGTAAGTCCCTGATTCAAACTTAGCTGAATAAGTTTGACCAATCTCTCCCTAATACAGAATCTACATGATCTTGTGCTTTGACTTTGTGTTATCCTTTTTAGTTCAACTCATGTTTTAAAATTTGTGCAAGTATATCATGGTTTGTAGTATTACAATGTGGACTAATCATGCGTATGACAGGCAGTTCAAGAGGCTGTCAACAATGGAAATTTCAGATTTTGGATGTTTTCTCATTATGACCTGTGGAGTGGTTCTTTTGCAGCGGACAGGTAAAGTGGTTTTCTGCTTCCATGAGTATATGTAATATCATTTCTTTTTTGTATTGTTCAAGTTTAATATTATGCTAATTATGTTTTGTTAATCTTTTCAAATGTGCTGCAACAGATATCAGCTTAATATATCATATGATCCGTGGTCAAGGAACAATAAAGCTGTATGTGGTCTACAATGTTTTAGAGGTGAGCATAAATTTATTAGTCTGGATTATGGTGAATAATTAGCTCTCCAAACTGCCAGATATCAACCAACGTGAATATTTATGTGTTGTTAAGTTTAATTTTTATTCATTATCAGGATATAATTTTTAGACTATCAACTGATTAAAAAACACCCTAGATAGGATATGACCTTTCAAGTAATTGTTTCTGAAGTAAATAATTTTTTATCCTATGCAGCAATTCATGATTGGATGAAAGTGTAAAAGTCTCAGTACATTCTAATAAAATTTTATTTATAGGGTTTATGCAAGCAAGATCTTGTGGTGACAAATTAAGGAATTTCAAAGAATATGGAAGGATAAAATTTTGGTTTGTAATTAATTTCTGTACCGTGAAACTCTGACATCAGATGAGATAAAATATTTCTGTATTTGGAAATTTTACTATCTCCTTAAATAGCAGAGTTGTATTGGGCTAGACTAGATAATGAAAATGTGATGAAAGAAGTAGGATGAATGCTGTGTGAATGATTTTGTAATAGCTTTTCAAAACATGCATACGGGTATTCAGTAGCCTTCTGGTATTGAAGCATAATGTTATATCTTATTGTTTTAAGTTACGGATTGAATGCATAAGGTTGACTCATAATGCTCAAAATGTTACTTATACTGTTAATTTGTAACTGATCTTCCAACTTTTGCAGATATTTGATAAACTATGTCAAAGTTTTAATGGGGATGTGTTGCAAACGTTATTTCTTTCTGCCGAAGGACTTGCGAATTGCCCCCAAGAAAGCATTAGATTCTGGATTTGGAGATTTGTTTCTGACCAAGCTTTAGCTGTGGTTGCTTCAAATATCCTTCATCTTTGTATTTCCGCTTTTTTTCTTCCCCCCCCCCCCCCATTTGTTTGATTACCTTTTATCTTCTGCGAAGGCAAATTAAGAAATAACACAGTCGGTGATTTGATTCCTTGACTAGTCTTACTTGTTCATTCTTTTATCTTATTAGCTCAGGCAATCACTTTATCAACATGTATAGTTGCTCACAACAATGCTCTGTTGGCATTGCTGGTGTCAAATAATTTTGCTGAGATCAAAAGTAATGTGTTCAAGCGGTACAGCATGGATAATGTTCACAGTTTAGTTTACTTTGGTATGTTATCTTTCCCATGATGGGTTTTTTCTTTTCTGGATTTCAGCTTACTTGGTATGCGGTTATTTACTCCTTCATTCAAATGTGGAAGCAGCCCTGTATGGTCTCATTTTCAGAATATTATTCGTGCTAGTTTTGACATTAGTTGATTTGTTTAGGGTTATATGCTGTATAATTGTTTTGATGTTTGAATTTTAAAGCGAGTGCCTTTTATTTTGAATGGTAGTATCTCAATCTATAGGGTTTACATGTATCCCTTTTATGCCTTCTTTGACTTCGTACCCCTACATAATTATGTTAAGGAAACAGCTTTTTTCTTTTAGTAGATTGATGCATTTGATATGGATATTTTATTATTCAGAACAATAATGCAATGTCTTTTGAATTAAAATGAAAATTCATAACAGCAATGAACTTTAATTTTAGAATAAATGTATTAGTCCATATATTTTTTCCAAAACTGGTTTTAGTCTATGTACTCTCAAATCAATGAAGTTTTCCTCTATCTTTTAAGAATATGCGAACTGGTTTTTGATACTTAAATTTAGTATTGAGAGGGTGCTTGCTGTTTACACCCCCAAAGTTGGAAGAGAGATTAAATTTACATTTTTCTGAATTTTGAGGAATAATTCATATATTTGAAAGTATAGGGATCAAACCAAGTTTGTTCAAAAGCACATGGACTAAAGGCACATTTTCCCTTTCATATAATTTATACTTGAGGTATATGGAATCTTTTGCTAGTACCTAGCAGTTAGGGAATTATGGAAATGCCTTTTCAGTCTTTTGCACAATACAGAATTAGTTGTGATTCCCCTGCACCGAACATGGTATATGCATAAACTTGTTTGTCTGTCTTTTGAGTTCTTTTTAGTTTGAATTTAGACAAGGATTACCATTTGGTACATCAGCACCTTATTCAAATGTTTACACTAGCAGGTTTAAAATCATACTTGAACGTGGGAAAAATGTATGAATTTTCTTTAAAATGTAATATGACGAATTCTTTTTTGAATTATAGAAATTCAATTATACTATTAAAATCCATAACTTTAAGGCATCCTATTGGTTACTTAAAATTATAATAGATATATAGCTATAAAAATCTTGTCTCTGTTACTTACACCCATCGACCTCAATTTTTTTCCGCCCTTGTGCTCCTTTGCAATTTTCTGCAATAGCAATGACTATGATTATATTTTTTGTTATTTTCTGGGGATTTGATCTACTTTATACATTAAAAGTGATATAATTCGTATGTAGGTTTTGCAATATTTTTACTGTTTGGTGGGTGGAGAGGAGAGGAGAGGGATTTTAATAAAAGCTAATGTTTGGATCAGAAGTTTGGAGAGAAGGGAAATGAAAATGAAAGGTTAAAAACTTCTCCAATTTTTTTCGCCTGTCAAGGAGGATTGTATACCCCCACCCTATGGACCAAATAGCTCGTTAGTAAACTAATTTTGTAAAAGTTGTTAGTGTAAGTTTCTATACAATGTATGTATATCTAATCTTGGCTGCGTAAAATTCTTTATCCAATTCTTTTTTACTGAAATGAGCAAGAGTAAGGATATTTGTTCTGCATTTGACAATTGCATTATTTAAAACTTTTTTTTTTCTCATTTTTCCTGCAAACTCTTACTGTGTTTTATTTCCTCCATTTACTTATGATGACAAACAGATTCCGTAGAGAGATTCCACATTTCATCATTTATCTTGTTCGTCTTGGCTCAAAATATTCTGGAGGCAGAGGGTCCCTGGTTTCAAAGTTTTCTTATTGTAAGTTTGGAAATATTTTACCTCATAATATTAATGAAACATGTTTTAATCCTGTTTCTGAAACATATTTTGGATGGTGCAGAATATCCTCTTGGTTTATGTATGTGAAATGGTTATTGATATTATCAAGCATTCATTCATTGCTAAGTTCAATGACATTAAGCCCATCGCATACTCTGAGTTCCTCGAAGACCTATGTAAACAGGTATTCTGATTTGATTTTTGTGGACATTATTTATACAGTATGCTGGTTGGTTACTGCTAAGGTGTGAAAAACTGGAACCCCTTTAGTAACAAATTGTTATATTTTCATTCGAATCTCAACTTAAAGCTGAAAACTTTAGTGAATTTATGAGCAACACAATTGAGTGCACGAAGACTCTCTATGATTGTACCATAAATGCCTTTCGAAATCCTTTGCTGGAAGATATGCTTTGATGGGAAAAGGCTACGCTATTTTGTTACAACAATGTAGTTCACTTTCTCTAAAACAAATTTGGTCTTCACCAAATACTTGAGAGATCTACTTATTACTTTGATAAGAGTGATGAATAACTGAGTCATATTATGACAATCAAATTGCGTTTACATTTTGTTCCTTTTCTTTGGTGGAGCTTTCCAAAGAATATACGCCTGACATTTGACTGCTCCATTTTGTAGACTCTAAATATGCAAACTGAGGGCGCAAAGAAAAACCTGACTTTTGTTCCCCTTGCCCCAGCATGCGTGGTAAGCATATAAGATTTTTAATGTCCATTTGGTTTCTCTGTTTTTTAGTTTACCGATTCATCATCTGTGCACATTTTCCTTTTATAACTGGTTCTTAGGTTATACGAGTTCTGACTCCGGTATATTCTGCAAACCTTCCTAACAATCCCCTTCCATGGAGGCTTTTCTGGATTCTGCTTTTTTCAGCAATGACCTATGTTATGCTTACAAGCCTCAAGGTCCTCATTGGCATGGGCTTACAGCAGCACGCCACTTGGTATGTTAATCGCTGCAGAAGGAGGAAACATCATTTTCATGAAGATTAGTTTGGAAGGGAAAAAATACTGCTGTTTTGAGTTAACATGATCTGTTTGCCCAAGGATTCCTCCACTCAGCCCGAAGAACATTTTCTGAAAGATCACACTGGGAGAAAACATTCAGGAATACTTGACTCCGAATTATCATTGGTGCGTGGCACAAACGAGAACAACTTTGGTTTATATCTGGAAGGTGTACTTTTGGTTTATAGCTTGAAGGTGACCGATAGATGGTTTCCCTTTTCAATTTTGACAGCAAGATATAGTTTGAATATTACAGAATAATAATAAAGTGTTATAGGCTTGCATAATTTCAATGAAATGTAATCACCTCTACTCAAATTTTGGCCAACTCAATAAAAACAATAGTACATCTTTTTGACCTCTTTCGAAATTTATTATCGGAACTATTGAAAAAAAATGAGCAACCTACCATTTTAATTCTTGTTTGTATAATGTTACATTAGTTTCTGAACTAAATAAAATTTAGATAAATCTATGAAAAGATATGGATCAAATTAGTCTAAATTTTGAAAAAAGAAATATTACTTGAATGATATGTTTAGTTATTTTGGTAGTTTTAGGGCTAATGTGCGAACGTTTCTGGAAATAGTTGGTTAAGCCACGTAAAGAACATTGCATTTAGTAGATTAGAAGAAATAGCATCAAATCTCTCTCTATATATATATCGTAATAAATAAATAAATAACTAATCACTTTGCATTATATAAATTTTAAATTTAATGAATTAGTTATCAATTATATAAATTAAAGTAAAAATATATCATTTATATTCACCTTATATATTAGTTATAATCACTTTAATTATAAACACATTATAAAATAAAAATATATATTAGTTATAATCACCTTAATTACTAAAACTAAAAAAATAATACTTTTTATGAATAAATAAAATAATATGAACTCAGATGAGAATAATTAGTGATGTCATGTGATCATGGGAATTGCTGAAACAAGTTGGAATGATTTGTACATAAATTCATTTAAATCAAAGCAAGATGTCAAATTCATCTTAAATTTATCACATATTGCACATTTATCAAAACATCATAACAATATTAATTAGTACGTCTATATATTACAAAAAAAATATAATCATATTTCAATGAAGCCAAATTATTATTTTTTTGTTACTAACAGAAAAATAAATTTTACCCATATATAACATTATATTTAGCTTTTGCAATAAAAGAAATAATGATGAGTGAAGTAAACTAAAAATAATTTTCATCTCTAAGAATGTTAGGAAAATATTAATCAAAATAAATAATAATACTAATATAATAATAAGAATACGATATAAATATATTGATAACAAAATATTCATAAAATCAAATAGCAAATAATAATAATAATAATAACAATATAGAAAAAGAATTATAAATGAAGTAACGAGTGAAAATAGTTTGGGTTGAGACACACATAGTGTTGTCATTAGAGAGAAAACCTCTTCATTGTACAAAACAAAACAAAATGATATGCGCTTCTCCCATAAAATACAACAACTCATTAGATTGATCGAGTGCGGTGAGGGATATCTAAACCTAATAAACACCACTATTTTCAAAAATAGTATAAGGTAGAAGACAACACTCCTGTATGAGTTATAGTGTTTGTTAAGTATGTATTTTTCCCATGCACATATGGGATATTTATAGATTGAATAGAAAAGAGTGTAACGTCCCATTTAACTAATAAACATAATTAAAGGAAGCATCACACTGAATAATATAGAAATGCGGTCCAGGAGTTTAAACCTTACTCCTTACAATATTCGAGGCACACCACAATGCCAAAACATAACAGAATACAAGAACCAAAGACTAACAGTAGATGATAGAGTATTAAAGAGTAAAGCAATACATGGGCCATAGCCCTAACAAAAAGCCCTAACGAAAAGCCCAAACAAAACATGATGTCCAACCCAAGAAGACTATGCAGTGGAATCATCTCTTCCCGGTTGACCTCGAGTGCCTCTCGCATATGCTCACATCAACAAGTTGATGATCATCGCAAAAGAAGAAGAACCACATACAAGACAATCAAACAAACAAACAGGGTAAGCTAGAGTAGAAACCATACATCAAGTGGTCACATGCTATTACACAATCCAAGCAGTACATATATCATCCAATCATGTTATGACTTCTCAAACAATACACTAGACTCTAACTCGACTCATCTGGATACATATAATCTAGTCGGATTCAGTGGATGTTTGCACTTGTGGTGGATATCTTTGCTCACCCTCGAGCTACTCACCCCCGAGCTAAGTGTTACAAGTGTTACAATGTTTAAATCCCCCACACACAAGGTTAGCCCTTAGTGAATTTCAGGCCTCCTGCTACTCTCACCACAAGAGTCAGTCTGCTCTAAGTGAGACTAACTAACTCCTTAGAGTGTGAGGATGCAACCTTACCATGAATCCTTACCAGACTATATAGATGGGGCACCACCATGGACACCCACTAACAGGGGCCATAGAATTACGTCCCGACCACTGAAGTACGACCCTAAAATCTCACCTAGAGATTTCAAAGAATTACGCACTGACCATAGACCAAACATATTCAAACAACCAAGTAATATTTATCATGTATGTATATATATTATGTCAACCTTTATAACCAACCCTCACTCATATTCCATGTCAAATCCATACCAACTCATCTATCTCAAACCATGGAACCAGCCATACATGTAGCATATCCAAATCATGTTAAACTCATTCATCATAGACTGTAGATTTTCTCATTCATACCAAATTCATGACCACATATATAACCAACCATTCATGTATATTCCATACCAAGATCATGCCAAACTCATCATTCACCACCCATAAACCATCTTTACTCATGCATATTCACTTATCTCATGCTTTAACATAGCAATCCAACTTAACATCACATTATGCAAACGACTTTGGGATTTTAGAAATAAAACCGCAGCTTGTGTAAAACTCTGAAATTTTTTGTATTTATATTCAAATTAAATATGATTGAATCAAGAATCAACTTAATTGAATAACTATAGGTTGTACACCAAACAAGCAACAAAGGTCAATGTTGTCAATAACCAAACTATAATGATCATAGCGATAAAAACTGCTCTCACTACATAGATCCGATTCAAGATCGGACCGATCAAAGTCCAAAACTATGTGTTAAAGATCAGCTGTTAAAATATCAGCTCCATCCAACGGTTAACGAAGTAGTAACTTTCATTTTACGAAAAGTGTGTAGTGCTGTCAACAACCAAACTACAGTGACCTTGCGATAAAATCTGCTCTCACTACAGATCTCCGATTAAAGATCTGACCGGTCACAGTCAAAAATTTTGTGTTAAGGATCAGCTGTTAAAATTTCAGCTCGATCCAACGGTTAATGCAGTAGACATCTTCATTTTACGAAAAGTGTGCAATGGAGAAAAAGAGTAGCGCCACATCAATCAAACATACTCACATACCATACATTTTTATTCGACCAACAACATCATTCAAGCATCACAACCATACAAACAGACCAAAAATCGGCAAAATAACTTTAAATACATAAATCCTAGCTTCCCTTAGCTGGAGAAAAGCTAGTAGAATATCCCGACACCCAAGCAAGTGAGTACTACCAACCACGGAGCAGATTCAGTGGAATAAATTCAAAATGGGTTACTATGATGAACCCTAGTTAGAATCATGATGACAGAGCTGGGAATAAAAAAGGTACGGTGGATAATCAACTTACATGGATTGAAGAATGGGGTTGAGTTAACACAAAGAAGGGTAAGACCCAAACCCTAACAGAGCTTATGTGGAGAGAAAATGGAAGAGCGAGAGCACTGATTTTGGCAAGTGGATGCACAATGAGAGACCTTGGCTGCTTTAGGGACCTTGGCACCTATGACCAGCTTTTAGGCCCAACTGATTAGGGACAACCCTTACAAATAAGAGCAGAAAATAATTGAATCTTACAAAGAGAGACTTAGGAGTAAATTATAATAAATTTGGTTTTAAAATAAAATAATATGTAATCAAGAAAATAAATGTAATAACACGATTTTATTTTATTTATTTTATTTTTAAATTATATTAAATCTTTCGAACATTATTATCATGTCATGTACAAACAAATATATAACACCATTTAAGAGACAAATACACTATTTTGAAGACATTTAAGAGAGAATACAGTATTTTGAAGGGAAAAAAAATCGTATTTCTTGAACTATGGTCTAAAGTGATTAACTAAGGTATATGAAATATTATGATCACTTACAACGCATGTAAAATCTGTGATTAATCCTTAGATTGTGGCCTAAAACTAAAATGATTGTAGTCGTTATTTTATTTCGTTTAATGAGTTATTATTTCCTCCATAATTTTTTTTTTTTTAATCAAACACACTTTGTGTACGTCTATTTCTCCTCAATTATCTTTTCCTCATATTTCATTGATACCCAATCCTATCCAACATCTTCAAGCTGTGACCTATTCTTTAGCAAAACTGGTGAGAAATGATACCATAATAGAGTTTTATTCATTATCATCTTCATCTATTTATATTCTCATATATGTTTTCTCGTATACTTCAGCAAACATCTTGAAGGAGTGACAGAAATGGAGTAGTATATAACAGAGAGACCCAAGCACTTCAGC
>Ga0214543_1007898_pt1 | contig 17861 bp, 8 predicted proteins | sample CNSS2metaG_FD_160094 | JGI IMG/M metagenome (GOLD analysis project Ga0214543, IMG submission 160094) | Root nodule microbial communities from cowpea collected in UCLA plant growth center, Los Angeles, California, USA - CNSS2 | ecosystem: Host-associated > Plants > Roots > Nodule | place: USA... | reverse complement strand
TATTTAGGGCTATGGCCCATGTATCTCTTTCTGTATTTCTACGCTACACTCTAAATTGTATTCGTATTCAGCTATGTTACTTCTTGGCATCGTGGTGTGCCTAGTTTTGTAGGGGCGATGTTGGAAATCCCAGGACTGCGTTGTTATGCTATCTTATGTGTGACGTTTCCTTTACTTGCGTTTATAAATTAAATGGGACGTTACACATGGTTAACAAAATTAACTTGGATAATAGGATAAATATAGATCTATTATATTCAGACTCAATAAAATATATTAATAAAACACTAAATCGGTAAATAAAATAAAAATATGAAAAAATTATATTTACCGAGTAAGATATTGAACGGGTAAGTAAGATAAAAAAGATTGCGAAAAATCTATTAGTATTCAGATTCAAAAGAAATGATAAAAATATTAATCTGATCAACAAGATAAACTATATATTTATAATAATTAGAGTAAATAGAATAATATTAAAATTAAATTAAAAAAAAATGTAAAAACACCTAAAAATGTTTATTTATTATTTTTTGAGTCATCGAGAGAATATTTATACAGAAATTTGGTAATCTATAACAATATATAAGGAAATTTCTCTTTTTGTGTCCACATTTCAAAATACCCATTTTATCCTTTAAATATAATAATTTATTAAATTTTTAAAAATTGACCGTTACTTTTATAAAATTTTTATAAAATCGGGTGTCTCTGCTTCTTCTCTTCGTCTTTATTTATTAATAGTTATTATTTCATCTGTTATCATATATTTCAGTTCATTTTTAATAAATATAATTTTAATTTATATATTAACTTAATAACATTACAATATTATCATCTATTAATATAATAACACGCATATTTAAAGAATGCATATACACAGGCGCTATCACGCATCCTTGTGTTTATGCTAGTTAAAATAATATAGATAGCCACATATATTACATTCAGATACAATAAAATAAAATAAAATACCTATCTATAATATTTAGAATCAATAAAATAAATATAATAAAATATTAATTTGGGAAAAAAATACACGTAAATATAATATTCAAAATCAATAACATAATATTAGTGAAGTGATGAACAAAGAGATACATATGTTATTTTTGTTGATCCATTATGATATCATGCAATCCTATTTAATATGGTGCGGAACAAAAAGTTGTTCGTAATGATGTATGCAAAGCTGCTTTATTTCTCAAAACAGAAGAACATGATGTAAATTTCAAATTTTAAATATACTTTGGTGGTTCAAATTTCAAATTTGTTAATCGTTTTTTTTGTTCTTTTTAATGGAGACAAATTTGGTAATGAACTTATGACTTGTGCCGAGATGCGAATTACCTGTCCCAAACGGAGTCGGTTGGGACCAAATTTTGAAAAATTTATGAAAGGAAGTGATAAAGTTGGTACGAAACGAACGAAGTCACCGCTTGCACGAGCACTGATCCACTGACGTAGCCTCCACCTGTTACCATACTCCATAGCTGAACTGGCCAACCAACATTCTCCACATCGTACACCTGCACGCGAGAATCACGTGAACTCTGCTAAGCTTCACACTTCACACACCTCACTGAAAGCAGCTGCATACCGACGCAATGGCACGAATCGTAAATATGAAGCAATGAAGGGGCAAAGTCTATAAATTCAAGTTCAGTTGCTTTTTTCTCCCTATTCCAAAACTATATCCCGCGTTTCAAACAAGCCAGGTAGCTAGAAAAAGGCGTGAGAAGTGCGGTCTCTCACCGCACGCACTACCACTGTCTCACTACCTTACGCACCCGTTATCATCTCAACGTATCTTCTTCGCACATTCTCACGGATCTAACTAACTTCTCGCCATGAATCGCAACCACGACCCCAATCCGTTTGATGAGGAAGAAGTGAATCCTTTCTCGGTAATCTAATCCACTCACTCTCTTTCCATGTCTATATTTAGTTGTTTACAAGATTTCCTCAATCGGATCCAACAGTGTTTTCGCTCTGAATTTCTGTTTAACGGTATTAGTATAAATATAGAACTGCTTAGGTGACTTGTTGTTTGATCTGGATCTGTCGTTGATTTGCGACGCTATGTCTTCGTTTCGAATTTTTGTTGTTGTTGTTTTGCTGCGGACGCGATTATTTGAGAAGGAGTGCGTTCTGAATCGTAGTGTGTGTCCTGAATCGCACCGACACGAGAAATCGGTGCGGGACTTAGTGTAGATTTTGTGGAGGACTTGGATCTGGAATTGTTATAGGTTTGTGGTTCGGTTACGGTTTTTTCCGACGTGCTCAATTGAGTGAATCCGCGAATTGGAAAATGTGCGCTGAATGAAATGGTTATTCGATGCTTAGCTGTTAGCTGCAGTACGGTGTTTTTATTCTTTGTTGTTGTTCAATGTCGGGAACATCCGTAATTGCAAAGGGTGAGTGAGTTAATTGGAATTAGCCAATAAGTGGATTTTTGGTTTGAAATGATTGATGCTGCATAGTTGTCTTTTGTTTGCTCAGTTTTGCGCACAACTGAGTAGCTCAAGTTACTCCGCATGCTAGTCTATTAGGACAAGCATAGCCTAGATGAAGTGTTGGGTTGGGTTTGCTGAAGGCAAATGAAGAATTGTAGTTTGTTAGAATTTGTACATGCTTTTTCTGCTGTATTAAGCGTCTTTTTTGTGAACCGTTAAGTCCCTCGGACCAATGTATTATAGAAGCAAAATATGTCGTGGGATTGTAGATGTACTATTCAAATTCCAGTTATATGAAAAGAATAAAAGTTTAATGACATCTCCATTGTGAATTTGTATGTTAGAAGTTGCTCTAAAGTGTGGTTGTGTGATAGGTTTGGTGGCTATGCATTTCATTTAGTTAGCAGGGTGCTATGTGCTAGTTTGCTCTCACTTGCTACATTGCCTAAATGCGATGTTTATCATTTACAACAGAACATAACCGAGGGGTTGGTTTTGGCATGAGTTCTGAGTTAATTTAGCAGCATGTGTGTTTACAAGAGATATTTAGTTAGTTGAAGACCTTGTAAATTCTGACGAACTAACTTTAAATTCTCATTTTGGAACACATTTGTGAAATAACGTTGACATTATAACTGTCATCTCTTGTGCAATTTTCTAGTTTTGAAGGCTTCATATTTAATGTTTATTGTTTGATTTAATTCACGGTGTGTGTGTGTTTTTTTTTCATGCTATTGGTTCTTACAGAATCGTGCACGTAGTCCACCAGTAGCATCTGAACCACTGGGCTATGGTCAAAGACATGATGCTACAGTTGATATTCCTTTGGATACTACAAATGTAATGTCATTGCTAATTCAGAGACTTTCTCTTAAGACTGTAAGATTATTTTTGGATGGGCTGATTTTATTCTCCATGATATTTTATAGGACTCGAAGAAAAAAGGTCAAGAGCTAGCAGCTTGGGAAGCAGATTTAAAACGGAGAGAGAAGGTAGATTTTATTTACAATTAAGCATTATTTTTGTTGATGTCATCAACAGTGATATACCTATATTCCCTTAGCTGATTGATTGTACAAGTCTTGCTCTTGCCACTGTTAATTTTATCCTATACTTTTTTGTTGATTTTATGACCCTTTGAAAATGCATCTGTAGGAAATAAAAAAAAGAGAAGAGGCTGTTTCTAGAGGTGAATGACAAAACCTCACCATGTTGGCCCTTCAATTGTGTCTATATTTATGCTGAGTTAATAACATATTTTTCTTGTTTGAAAAATAAATATGCTTATCAGCTGGTGTTCCTGTTGATGATAAGAATTGGCCTCCACTTTTCCCAATCATTCACCATGATATTGCAAATGAGATACCAGTTCATGCTCAGAGGCTGCAATATTTGGCCTTTGCAAGTTGGTTAGGTATGATGGCTAACATATTTTCTATTTATTCATTACAAGGTTCGTGGATTACATGCTGGTTACTGGGTAGTATAACTTATTATTATGTGTCTTCTTTTTTATTTAGTATTTAGTGCTTCTGGTAGTTCTGCCAAATAGAAGTGTTTTTCTCGTAATCATAACTTGGGGCTATACTTAGATTATCTAATGAAGGATTGTATAGAATGAAAAATTCCGGAACACAATCTGTTTTTTCTCTAATAAGTCGAGAATCTGACATGTGAAACCTAACTTGTAAAAGGCTGTCCATTCGTACATATGTGCAATTTTATGTGTAGATTGAAGCCATCTGCAAATTTTGAATTCTTCGTGTAACCATGAATCAGAGTGATATGAAATTGTGTAATCATGTAGTTCTTCAATCTGAATCATGATTTTGACTACATTGAAAAATACTTTACTGTGAATTGGATATTTTATTAACGATTGGAGGAAAATTTGCGTTGCATAATGTGGGAAATAACTGGGATGGTTAAGAAAAATAAATTACACATTCCCCAAATTAGAGGGAAGAAAAATAGCTATTGGATGTCGTGAACTCCATCATTTTAAATTTTATTCCTCTGCATTCTATTACTTTCCATCAGTCCAAACATATTAGTAGAAAGAGGTGCTAGGAGTGTTTTATGTTGCAATCATCAAGAGCCTCACTAATAATTTTTTAAAATGCATTCCTTGTTTATAGACACTTTTAACTTCATAGACACACTTGTAAGTTGTAAACACAAACGTCCCCTGTAGGTTTCCTTATTTTTTTCCCACGTCCTAGGCTCCTTTATAAACTTATATGTATCTGATTATTTTTCTTCCACTTATTATGTGGTATCTTGGCAGGAATTGTTCTCTGCCTTGTTTTTAATGTAGTTGCTGTAATTGTCTGTTGGATCAGAGGCGGTGGTAAGCTCATTCTTCTAAACTTGGTATATTTACAACTATCTAGTTTATTGATGTGAGTTGGACCTTAATGCGAAGCTGACAATGTACAGGTGTTAAAATTTTTTTCCTTGCGGTGATATATGCCCTAATGGGTGTTCCCCTTTCATATGTTCTTTGGTACAGGCCTCTCTATCGTGCAATGAGGTAAGCTGTGTTGTTCTTTCCTAGTCCTTACCTTGACAAGCATATCAGCACCACCTAAGCACAAAACGATTTAGGTGTAGTACAGGGTCTCTTTGTTTGTTACAGGCAAGAGAGACTTCATAATTTAGTGCATTTTTTTTGTGAAAAATCTATTTTCCTGGATATAATTGATTATTAATTTTTACAATCTCTCTCTGGAAGCTGGTATTAACACAGTGCTTATTTTTCTTAAATAATCTGATTAGAATAGGCAGTTGGTTGTGCAAATGGTTCGAGCTCATGATTGTCTCTAATATGCAGGACGGATAGTGCACTGAAGTTTGGTTGGTTTTTCATGTTCTACTTGGTATGTTAATCTATATTACATTATACTTGCTTCATACTACCGAGATAGTGTCATTAATTCTTTTATTATTTTGGCTTGATGCAGCTTCATATTGCATTTTGCATATTTGCTGCAATCGCCCCTCCAGTTGTTTTTCATGGGAAATCATTGACGTAAGTCCTACAAATTGTATTACACAGTTCACTTAAATTTTGTGAATTTTTTTTTTATTTTGTTTATTTTTTTTTTTTTTTTTCTTTTTCTTTTATCTGGTTGCTATTGGGTGTGTACTTTTTGAATAAAGTATGGTTTAAAAGCAAGTGCTGATAATAAAATGGTTTAAAAGCTAAGTCACCCCAAGGATGGAAATTTTAAAAGCTTGCGTTCCAAGACTGTACTGGTTTGTACTAGTGATAGGCTTTTTCTTTGTATGATGGAGGAAGTTTTGCTAAAATTGGATGTTTTGTAACCAAAGGTTCTTTTTCAGCTTGTTTGAAAAAATGCCCTTAAAACACATGAGTGTAAGGGAATGATAGGAAATTGTAAGTTTTCTGGAGGTTTGTTTGGGCCAGTTTTTTCCATTATGTAGGCATATGCAAGCAATGAACATCATAGTGTTTTTATATGTTTATTGGTATTTTGTCATATCATTCAAATTGAGATGGGGAAGAAAACACTGCTGGATTCTAAGAATGATCAAACCCTTCATAAATTTATCAACAAGTTTTTTTCTGTCACCCTTTTCCTTAGTCGTTTGTATTAGTAAATGTATACACGAGTATATTTCGTTTTAGGTACATTTCAATTAATTCATTTTACATTTCAGGGGCATCCTTGCTGCAATTGATGTCTTCTCAGACCATGTATTGGTTGGGGTAAGTTGTATTCCATGTACACATAACTATTTTTGTGATGGGTGAAATTGTTAGCTATGTTTTATAATATCATAATTTAATATTAATGAGCCATGAGCATTTTATTTTCTAAGGTTGCAATTGATATGGTTAAGTGTTTTGTTTCAAATAATATTTGCATGATGGTTGAATACGTCTTCTTCCCTCAGAATTATGATGTCGTGTGCAATTTATTTGCACTAAGTTTCATGGGGAGTTGGAGAATGTTGAAGTAATGATGGTTTGATTGACTTTGTCTGAGAATAGAGAATGATTGTCATAAGGATCAGGATATAAAATTTGCGGGAATTGGACATTTACTGAAATAGATTGAGTGCTGCTCAGCTTTCAGTAAGGCTAGGTAAAGTCTGCGCTTGCTGTTGTGTTATGTTTTCACACAACAGTTTAGGTGCCGTGAATTATCAAAGGACGGGTGGAAAAAAAACATTTGATTTCATTTATCAAATGTTAAAGTAGCCGGAAAAATGAAAAAATCCTATCCCTTTGTTATTTTGAATTTGTGGTCTATAATGTAGGTAAAATCAATTTTCTTATACTTTTTCCCTGTGCTTACTTGTTTGATGGTACGAATCTTTTGTATTGTTGCAGATTTTCTATTTGATTGGATTCGGGATGTTTTGCTTGGAGGCTCTTCTAAGCTTATGGGTACTCCAGGTAAGGGACATCTCCATTGATTTGAATTCTCTTTTTTCTATTCCCACGAAATAACCTTAGAACTTCTTTTTTTTCTTTTAAATTTTTTATTTCATTGTGGTTTATATGGCGTTGTCGCATATAAACAACAGACTCGCGGGGGGTTACTTTAAATGATGAACTAGTGCCTGGCCATTTTAAATTTAATATAATATGATTAAAAATATATACCTTTATATTATAATGGGTGAAATCACTTTCAATATCACTGTTGTATACTCATCTAATCTAATCTTTTCATCAAAACTTGAATTTTCTCAATGTATTAAAGAAAGTTGAGGTCCAACAATATTAAGAATGAGAATAATAAAATGCTGTTTTACTAATAAAGGACTGACATCAGGAAAAACACACGATTTATGGTAGCAACTACATGATTTTTTTATGTATTATTTATTGTAAATTGTATATAATACTTTATCAATAGCGAGTTGCTGACTTTTGATGGTCCGTAACTTAAGAATTAATGTCAGTTATATTTGTGGGAGATATCAAGTATTGAAGAATATTGGTGATACACTTGTACTTGCTTTATTTTACACTAATGAAGAAATAATTTAATATTATTTTCTAATATAAATCATTTCTAATTAACGATTTACTCATGTAAGTTCAAAAGCAAAAGTCCTTCCTAAAATTATAATACAAAGAGAAATATGTCTCTTATAGTTTTAAAAATAAATGATGTATATATTATTTTATAAAGTATTTTATGCTGTCATAGAAATAAATAAAAGTTTAATTCCATGTAGTTATGAAAATCTCAAATTGCTTTTTAAAGGAAAAAGAAATCTCAAATATTAATTGAAGATGATATTGTGTTTTCCATGTTTATTGGCAAACAAATGCCTAAATATTCTTAAATAAATTACTTAAGGAAATGATGTTCACTTAATTTGATTAAACATGTATAGCTATTTTCTCCTCAAAATATAGATATTAATTTTTAAAATGAAATATGTGTTTGAATATAAAATCATCTTTTAAAAATATTTATAATAAAATCTTTTTATCTTCATTATTGTATATTATCTGTCAAAAAGTGACTGGTTGAAGTGGAAGTGAACTATAACTTTAGATATAACTTACTTTCAATATCAAGAAATCTATAGATACTCCATCAAATAGAGAGAAATATTATGTTGAACTTTTTATCTCCGTGTATGTAAACAACAATTATATTTTCCTATAAAACTCAAACCTCTTACTATGTAAAAATGAATGAAAATTATTAATGACGTATCTATGTTTTGTACTATGCAATTTAAATTTTTTATTTTTGTTAGTGAAGAAACACTTTATAATTGTTTTTTTAGTAAAAGTATATCATATAAATTATTTGTTTATTAATTTTTGTTAAACATTTTGAAAGATATTAATTATATCAATTGAATTTACCTATTATAACTAAAAGTTATTTATTCAACAATAAAATATAGATATACTTAAAATGTTATATTACATGCAGATATAAAAATCAACAATAATTTAACTGTACGTGTTATAAAAATCTTAAATACTCTTGACTGAATAAAAAATAATTTAATCACTCATAAAATTTGTTTAAATAATTTCATTAATTTATAAAAAGTGGTGTGGGCCTTTAGTTTTGTTATTGTTAAATAGATTATATATGACTGGAATGACCTTGTTCAGTTTTCTTGGGGGGTGTGGCCTTTTTCAGCATTAGTTTTGATTTTAGTTATATTGACTGGTTCAAAACTTTGATCTCCATGTCCTAAGATGAACTCATTTTCTTTTTTTCCTTTGTCTTTCTTCCCAAATTACTTTTAGATTTTTAAAGTTAATAAGCAGTAAAAAAAGAAAATGCCTTAACTAAATTATTTGTGAACCATCTGAAACTCGATTTAACTATGTTTTACAAGATTTATAAAAGAGATGGATTGAAGGAGTATAAGTTTACAGTTTGATTATCATAGTGTTCTAATAGAAGAATTTAAGTAATCCTAATGGGGGCAAAAGAACGAGATTTGGGGATATGCTTAAACCAAACTGGAAAATGAAAAGGTTAACCTCTGTTTTGTGCATATAGTTCAAAATGGTCTAGTCTGGTTTTGAAACATTGGGGGATGGGATGATTAGAAGATACAATTTTTATTTCTTTTAACTGCGATCTCTGGCTATAACTAACTAGGGACTACACCAACAATTAGCCAAAGACAGTCATAGCTTTTTTTATGCATATTTTTACTTCAGCTTCATTGACTTGCCCACGAAGTATTATAGAATACGTGTTTAACATGGTTGTTTCCTTTTCGATTGTGTCTGCAGAAAATATACATGTATTTCCGAGGGCATAAGTGAGACTGTTCTCAGGATTTTGATCCGACGGCTTTGATAGTGTTGTCACTTCCCAGTGTGGCTTCTTAGCATATTCTTTTTGTCTATCCTCTTAATTTTGTCATACAATATCTTCGTGTGTAATATTGGTTGTGTTCTTTGTAGTCACTGTACCTGGGTTTAGCTTGTACTATACTGTGTAATGTATTTTCCTCCGCTAAAAAGAGAATCTGCCTTCGATAGGCAGATATGTAGTGTATTTTCTGTGAAGTATTATTGTAGTTGTATTGCAGTTTTGATGCGCCTTAAAAAAGATAGCTCTCCAGTAAAAGGGTAAAATCACTCGTATTATTGTCCGTGATTAAATCTGTTTTTACTTTCGTACGACTAATCGTGCGTTTGGGGTAACACTTATTTTTCAATGGCAAATGACACATACCAAAGAGTTGGATCCTTATCAGCATGTTTGTCACACCTTGCTAGCTATAACCTGTTTCACGGTTATCGCACACATATTCGATAATTTAATTAGTTACATTTTCTTGGTGGGGATGAGTTGAGCATCCACTTACCTGCAGCACTTTATATTTATCCGTGTTGTTCGAAAAATGTTTGTTAATACGTATTGTTTCGGTTTTTCCCATTTTAGTACGGGAGTATTATCATGATCAAATTCAGTTTAGAATTTTGTTTATGTTTCTTCTCCTCAATATTCAGTTTAGAGTATTATGTTGATGTCAAATTCAGATTTTTATGCAAACCATAAAAAAGGTAAAATAAAACTGTGCCGATAAAAAGAATTGAATAAGCAAGAAAGCTGGACGCCACCAGCCGCACCAGCAAATGAGATCTGGTTTTCTGTGGCTCGTGGGTAAGCGTTACTGTGTCTACGAAAGTTACATTCTTACCTCACGATAAACACTATTTGGTTTTTATGGTCTCCATGGCTTCGTATCGGAAGATTATTTGCCAATAACATTTTTTTTCTTTTAATTACAATTATTTGTCGAGGAAGAAGATAAATTGTCTTTATTTTTTTCATTTACACGTTTATTAATACTAATAGAAACGCAGACATTGACGTGCATATTAATATTTACCGAAAAGGAAAACAAAACATATCAAACATTTACATTAACTCGACATTTCGATACTTCAAAATTAAAACAGAAATGGTGGACTCAAATTTCGTTAAAAAGACATTTTCGTTTCCCTTCAAACTACGCTGTTGTTATCACCTTGAATCTCTGCTGGGAGTTTGCGTTTCCCCACCTAAGTAAAGACCTTAGTGCATGAGATAACCCCAGTTCAAATGTCAGAAAGAACTATCATGTTGTCGATTTAATAAATACTTATTTAGATATTCAAGAAAATTCTCCGCGGGAAAGCCCAAGTATTTGTAGTAATGCTACTTGAATGCTACTTCTCGTACCAAACTTTGCATAGTATACATTTCTGGTATGCCAAATTTATAATAGTTTCCACATTCGCAAATGGGAGATAAGGCAACATGCTCAAACCATTTTCCTTTGGTAGTAAACGCCAATGGTTTAGTGTACGTAGATCAACCCAAAATGTTTTTAAATCTGTGACGTACTTCAGAACTTCGAATCATGCTAAACCTTGCGTTTTAAACAATTCAAAAGTAAAAAATGCGCACTAACCTTTACATTTTAAATTGATGGCAGTACAACGACAAAAGAGTCGGCAAAATGTTTATAAATATATAATATGTTGATCTTGAGTAAACCAAATTGACTTCCACTGGAATGTCGTCAATGGGCCAAAGCATGCAACTCTCAGCGTCCGTGTGCAAATGTCGAAGACCCCTTCTTTAAGTTTTCAAAGTCAAAGAAATGTGTATATATATATATATATATATATTAGCTTGGTTGAAAAATGACCAGCATATATAGACTAACTGGTTGAACAACTTCGTAAAGCTTTTGCTGAGAGTTTCTTTAATAACGGTGGAACATACGCACGCAATGTTTCTAACTGTCATCGAACATCATCAGCCAAACAGACGCTAATACCATTTGATGCCAAGATCCACGTTTGTCTTTTGACTTTAAAGTGTCTGTTTATTAAATCAAGAAAATTTGAAGCTTCTCTCAAGAATTGTTACAATAATATTATTGTGAATAAACAAGTTCTCAACGGATTTGGTATTATTCTACCAATGAGTGTTTTTTTAATTAATGTTTTCATTTTTTAAAATACAATTCGTTTTCATTTTTCAATGCTAACAATGAAGATTGATGTTAAAGATCGGGTGTATATTCTCAAAACTCCTCCTAGATTGACTTTTACGTGGATAATTATGATTCTAGACTATTTAGTATTCTAACTTGAATTAAATTGTAGTATCAAGAAGAGTAGATTTACCATAAGGGATTATGAGATCTCTTCAAAACATTACTTATGAACTTTTTTTTTTAAATCTTGCTTAATCTTTTCATTTTTTTTATTGAATGTAGAAGTTTTAATTTATAATTGGATTTCAAACATATAAAAACGAAAAACATTTTAAATATTTAATAAAGCAAAAAAAAGTTAACATATGTCAATTAAAAATATTCAAATTTATAAGATATTTAAAACTTAATTAAGCCTTTAACAAGTGATTTGGTAGTAATGTTTTCTTCGGTTTCTAAGTTACCCATATGATACACACAACACAATGAGGTAGCAGAACCCTGAGAAACACACATCACACATATTACTGATAAATGATTCCATCACTTTTAGCAGCATATTGATTTCACCATGTGGTTCTTAAAATGGCTATATCAGATTAAACTTCACGTTTTCTGGTTTGAGGCATTATATCATATACTTTTGTTACCACCACCTAACCACATCTTTTAGTGAGATTGTGGAAGAAAAAAATGTGGTCCTTGATCAATCATAGTCCTCCTCCTTGTTTTTATAGCAAGGGTTCACACTTCACACATACTTGATCAAAAATAAGAAAGGAAAGAAAAAAAAGAGACATTTATTTGCACACACACACACAACAAGGACTAGTAGAGACCAAGAGACAAAGATAGAATTGGATGGCATACTCTCCTCTTGAAATCTACTTCACTCTACACCCCTAATCCCTCATCCTCAAACACCCACTAAACTCATGCCACGTGTCATATCAAATATCCAAGCTGCACCAGCCACTCAGCTAAACAAGCCTTCCATGTTTGTTAATTTCTTCATTCATGTCTGTCATAATCTGATCAAATTCTCCTTTTTCTAATAACTCAAATAATGCAAAAAAAATATCTGGTGTAGCTTTAGTCACAGTTTATTATTTTCTTATGGGAAAATACACAAAGACAACTATACCCTTTTGTTGCAGATTGATTTTGATAAGGCACTACCTCTTGTATCATTCAAAGGTTGTCCAAAACAAGGGGTAGTCACAGAAACTCAAACAGGAAAATACCCTTTTTTTTCTTTTTCTGCTTAACTGCCTTTTGTTTTGGTTTTAGTTCCACCTCATATTTTATATGTGTTCCAAACTTGTTCTTGGAATGTAACTTCCTTAATAACCCTCCACTTCAACATCTCTTCTCTGAAAATTCTCTACAGGGGGAAAGAGAGCAAAAAAAAAAAAAAAAAAAAAAAAAACAACAACAGCTTGCACTGTGTACTCAACACAATCTCTGAGCACAAACTGCTCCATCTCAACCCCATCAAAAACACAGCTGAGTTTTCACCAAAAGCAGGTAGTGTTCTACACCACAAGCAGGAGGAACAGCAAGAGGGGCAGCAACAGTGGCAGAAGCTATGTGATAACATGTGCAGCCAGTGACCAACAGACAGTGGTGATTGGTCTTGCTGCTGATTCAGGTTGTGGAAAAAGTACCTTCATGAGGAGGCTCACCAGTGTGTTTGGAGGAGCTGCAGAACCTCCAAAGGGTGGCAACCCTGATTCCAACACTCTCATCAGTGACACCACCACTGTTATATGCTTGGATGATTACCACTCTTTGGATAGAACTGGCAGAAAGGAGAAGGGTGTCACTGCTCTTGACCCAAGAGCCAATGATTTTGATCTCATGTATGAACAAGTTAAAGCAATCAAAGATGGAATTGCTGTTCAAAAACCAATCTACAACCATGTCACTGGTCTCTTGGACCCCCCTGAGCTCATTAAACCTCCCAAAATCTTAGTCATTGAAGGTTTGCACCCAATGTAAGTTCATATACTCATGATGTTTCTTTTGTATGAATTGAAACTTGATTAATGGTTGATTGTGTTGCATGGTGAATCTTCAGAAACTGGGTTGAGTTGGGGATGTTGAAATTCTCTAACTTTTTCTGTTCTGATTCAAAGGGGTTGTGAAGTGTGGAATGAAATGTGACACGAGTTGTTAAGCTGATATACCTTATCTATTTTTCTTTGATTGTATGGCTGAGGAATTTGGTAGTGACTTTCTAACCTTCGCGATATATGGTGGGGCCAACATGGATCCACTGTTGCTCTTTTTTGATACTACTCACTGTTAATCTTTTTCTCGTACTATTCACTGTTACTCTAATCTTCTTTGACTTCGATACTTTCATAGTTCTGAACTAGATAAAATATTAGAAGGATTTTGACTACTTTTATATCGTTTCTGTTCTCTTTCTTCAAGACATGGAATTTTTCATTTTTCACCTTTTTTTTTATCTCTCATCTTTTTACCCGTTTCACACTCAAAGAGTGTGAAAAAAACACCATAATTATATATTTGAAGTTTACATTAAAGGGAAATAAAATAACGATTAATCCAACCTTTCATGTCTACACTGAATACATGACCATTACGATGACTCTTTCCGCTAATATGGCTAAGTTTCTTAATCATCTTAATAAAGTTTTTCTCTCCCTTTCTCTATGTTTCTCTCCCTAGTCTTATATTTCATTATAATACTTTTTTCTCGAGTAGTTGTTGAATAAACCAGTAGTAATATTGTCTAGCATCTTATCAGTTTATTTGATTGTGAGTATGATATAGAAACTCCTCCTTGCATGCAGGTTTGATTCCCGCGTCAGAGACCTCTTGGACTTTAGCATCTACCTAGACATTAGCAATGAGGTGAAATTCGCTTGGAAAATTCAGGTAATTTTTAAAGATATAATAATTCAATAGCTTTCTTACATTCTTTCCATTGCTGTGAACTAACCATTAATATTTTTCAAATATTTCAGAGAGACATGGCAGAGCGTGGACACAGTCTTGAAAGCATCAAGGCTAGCATTGAAGCAAGAAAGCCTGATTTTGAAGCATACATTGGTAATAATAAATTAAGATTTCCAACTCATCACAAACAATCATAACACTGTTTTTGAACTAGAACTTCTATTATTGTGTCAATGGTAGTTATTGATGTATAAGTTAACCTCTGCACTTGTTTTTCACAGATCCACAAAAGCAATATGCAGATGCTGTGATAGAAGTGTTGCCAACTCAACTGATTCCAGATGACAATGAGGGTAAGATTTTAAGAGTGAGATTGATACAGAAAGAGGGAGTTAATTTCTTCAGTCCAGTTTACTTGTTCGATGAGGGCTCTACCATTTCATGGATTCCATGTGGAAGGAAGCTTACATGCTCCTACCCTGGCATCAAATTCTCCTATGGACCAGACACTTACTACGGAAATGAGGTACAAACTACTCTCCATATATGCTTGACACAACTTTTCTTTTGGAACTTTTACAGTTGTTTTCTAATTGAAAATGAAATTTTATATGAACAAAGCTTCAATTTCAATCAAAAAGCTGTTTAAAAATATCTAAAGAACTGTACAATGACTTTAATGCATCTATAGAATGAATCATCGCATATGAGGTATTGTCTGTTTTGGAGTTTGAAATTCATCACTGTTTTCTCATTAAAAGACTTATCAGAAGATTGAAGCGAAAAAACGTATTTAAGCTTTCTTTGACCTCGACTCTTAAGTAATGTGTAACTATTGGATGTACCAGAACACTTACTATTTGAACAAAGTCTACTGCATAATGGAATATTAAAAAAAGTTATAGAATGTTTGAAAAGTAGTATTGAAAATCTAATGAGCTGGTTCAATTCACAGGCTTTTTACACACAATCTGAGATGTTGTTGCTTGCATGCATGCATGCTTAGGTATGAACTTATATTTTTGTTTGTATTTGTGTGCAACAGGTGTCAGTTGTAGAAATGGATGGACAATTTGACAGATTAGATGAACTAATATACGTTGAGAGTCACCTGAGCAACCTCTCTACGAAGTTCTATGGAGAGGTTACTCAACAGATGTTGAAGCATGCTGATTTCCCCGGCAGCAACAATGGCACAGGTCTCTTCCAAACCATCGTTGGTTTGAAGATAAGAGATTTATATGAACAGATAGTAGCCACCAGGGCTGAGACTGCAGTAGCTGCAAAAGCTTAGGAACCATTTATACAATCATTTTCTTCTTCATGCTTTCCACCATTCCACTCTATTTCATCTTATTTTCTCTCCTATTAGGCTCTTCTGCATCATCATAATGGAAACACTATATCTATGTATCTATGTATGTACTTATCCGAGATGAAAAAAGGAGGCTGAGATTGATTCAGTTGTGTTGATACAATATATATATATATGTGCTGTGCTGCCATTGTGACATATACGAATAACCATGAATCTTCTTTCTTATCATTTGTGTGTGTGGTTTAAATCAAGAGGAGTGAATTATCTATACCAGAATAAATGTTCCCTCTTTCAATGAATAACATCAACTTCCATGGTTCGTTCTAAAGTTAGGTTAGGTCAAATAAAAAATCATGGTAGGCCAATGCAATGATTTTGTAATTGGAAAAGGATAGGTTCGCTACATTGACGGTTTTTAAATGGCCTTTACTTAGATTTATTCAAACAAAAAATGAATATCAACCAGACTTTCACACGCTTCTGTGATTAACAAAGTCTAACAACACTATCCTTACTTTTGAAGTTGGACCATGAGGTCACATTTCTTTCTATTAATGATACACGCATTACATTTATTTAACAACACATTACGAGTATAAAATAGTCATAAAAAATAAGTTTTCTATATAGATTTTTTATAAATTTGTATATAATATGCAAATGGATACAGAAGGTAATAGAAGAGCTATTATCTGTAACTTTTCTGTAAAAATATCATTACTCCATTCTTTTATCTAAGGTATACCTGTCAATATTTATGGTAAACTTTTAATTTTGTGAGACCATTAACCTACTTCTCTCGATCAAATTAAAAAATTTTCTTAAAAGAAATTTTATTTTGAATATTACCTTCGGAACAACTCAACCTAGATACAACAAAAATACCTTTTGTGACTAGCTTAAAAAATCTAAAGTGAGATAGAAGAGAAAAATTATGATTCAAATGATCTAAAAGAAATACATAGTAAATGTACTTTTGTAACATATGGGTTATTTTCACTCCCAAAGTTATTGTTTAAATCCCAACCAATAAAAATGTTATTTTCATATTGGTAAAAATTGTTAATATGTGAAGACATATATTTATAAATGTGTAAATTCAGAAAATTAAAATATATTAAATTTTAATTATTTTTATTTTAAATTATTTAATTTTTCAATATTTTGTTGTATAAAACAAATTAATAAATTATTTCAATTACTATTAAATATGAAAACTACTACTTTAACCTTGCATAATAATAATAATAATAATAAAAAACTAAGTAATACAAATTTTAATAATGTTTTTATTAATATTTATATGTGGTGTTCCTTAACTATTCGATGACTCAATCCAACCCAATTCAACATAATTATATTGGATTGAGTTTCATTTAGGGGGCTTCTCCCTGCACCTCCAAGAATCTCGTCTGTACCCCCAAAATCAATTTAATTTCCATAACTGCCCATGGTTAAATATAACTGTTACTGTGTGTTTTTTACCCCATACCCCTGCACCCCCATACCCCCTGACGCTGCAACCCCTAAAAAACCCCATACCCCTACACCACTGCACCCCCAAAACAAACTCCAATAAAAAGAGAATCTGATTCCCACACCCATGATCAGGAATCTTTGACCTAACTCCTCCCTTTTGTCCTCTGCTCCCGCAAGCCTCCACACACTGTTCGTCCTCTTCTCCCACCCTCCACACACTGTTCGTTTTCTCCCATTTGGTGTTCTCCTACGTTGGTCGCACACATCCTCCACCTCCACCACACAGTTCTTCTCTCCACCGTGCACAACACAGTCTTCATCCATCTCTGCTGCCTCCCTTTTCTCGTCTTCTGCAACACCACAGACGCACCCGCATCTTCTCCAAGTAATGTTTTGAAATTTATAATTAATTTGAGCAATGTTGTCTGTTTATTTTAATTGATTTTTGCATCTTCATTTAGTTTTAGGAGTGCACTTCAACAATGGTGAAAGGGAACATACTGGTTTGTTTTTTTTATTTGAATTGTTTGTGAAACGGCATTTGTAAGCCGTGTGGGAAATCAGAAACGGAATACACATTCCGTTTCTGCTTTTTTTTTTTTCAATTTTTTTCTGAAACGGCTTTTGTAAGCCGTGTGTGAACTTCGAAACGGAATACACATTCCGTTTCGACTTTTTTTTCAATTTTTTTCTGAAACGGCTTTTGTAAGCCGTGT
>Ga0214543_1007894_pt1 | contig 17867 bp, 9 predicted proteins | sample CNSS2metaG_FD_160094 | JGI IMG/M metagenome (GOLD analysis project Ga0214543, IMG submission 160094) | Root nodule microbial communities from cowpea collected in UCLA plant growth center, Los Angeles, California, USA - CNSS2 | ecosystem: Host-associated > Plants > Roots > Nodule | place: USA... | reverse complement strand
TTAGTGAAAAGGACCAAATTGACCACAATTTGACGAAAATGAGGACCTAATTGAACATAAAACGAAAATAGGGACCAAATTGAATAAAATCAACAAAAATAGGGACCAAATGTATATTTAAGCCTAAAATTAATGTGCCAATTAATGTAACCGTTTTCCAGTGATAATAATTTTTTAATGTTATGATGTTTAAAATAGGGGTGAGCAGTTGTTGGATTGACTCGGATTGGGCAGATTCGGGTCTGATTTGCCCAATCCGAATTAATCTATATTTAATATTTCAATATTTAATCCGACCATTTAATTTATCGGGTTAATCAAATATGGATAAATTCGGATACGGATAATTTTGGTCGGGTTATTCGGGTGTGACATATATTAAATTAATTAAAAAGTTAATGATTAAATTTAAAATCTTACTCTCCTTAAATTTATTAAAAATATAAAATCAAAGATTTTTTTGATGAACAAAACCCACGAAACAAAATCCATAAATCACACAGAAGACATGGCACTGAACAAGCATAATATGCACAAAAGTAGATTAAACGAAACAATGATGCAGGAAGCAAAATCTTCTTCACACCAAAAATCAAATATTTAAATCATTTAACCCCATTACTAACAACCAGACCCATTTCAAGTCTCCCTTTACCTAAATCCTAAAATTCACAAACGCACAAACCACTCTTTCTCTTCTTCTCTCTCGATCCACAATGGCAGAGCGCGAGGCGGTCTCGCGGTGGGTAGTCTCGCGGTGGGCATGGCAGTGATAGGGGTTGTGGACGCCACTAAAGACCTTGCTAGGAGGAGAAAGGAATCCTGTCACAAAACTTGAGCGTCACACGATTTTGGAAATGCTAAAGGTTTTAGAGAAGAAATGGAAGGGCAGTTGCTTCGATAAAGGAATTGAAGTGGGTAAAGTAAATGGAAAGACAAATGGAAAGAGGAATGACTAACAGGAAAGTGGAGAAGAAATGAAAAAATAGGGGGCTGTAAAGGTTTTTCACGTTTTTCACAATTAAAGTACGGTCGAGTTGGGTATTGACAATTTTTTTTTTATCTGAATCCGACCGTTTGTATCCGTTTTAAATCCTTCAATCTTACCCGAATTCGTACCAAACCGACCCATCACCTATTTTTTCATTCGGATTGGTTGGGTTCGGTTGGCTTAACCATTTTTGCTCACCCCTAGTTTAAAAGACCTAGTTTAAAAGACAAGCAACACAATGTTATTATTTATAAAAAAAAATAAGTAAAACAATGTTATAAATGTGTCACTCAATGAATGAGTACAAAAAATAATATATGTTTGGTCCATAAATTCTAACCTATGATGAAAAGTTTTGTAAACTTAACGTGCCACATAAGAAATGAGTGTTTCATTCATGGAAAATTTCTTTCATTACTTTATGTTTTCTTCTTAATGATTTTGCCCAATCAATATATACCATTATATTCTGGAACATATAAAGTCCATCCACCATAATATGAACAATAGTAAGTGCTATCATGTTTGTACAAAAAGCCTAACTCAAAATGACAGATTTTGTAAACTAAACGTGTCACTTAATTAATGAATGAGTATTTAAATCATGACAAAATGACATGTGGCATGTACGAAGACGGTGTTAACGTCAACTTAACGGCAAAGACTAAATTACTAAATTGAACTTTTTTAAAGAATTAGAAGACCAAATTGAACCAAAAAATAATAAGGAGATCAAAATGAACCAAACCAACAAATTAGGATACCAAAATGTTAATTAAGCCTTGATTTAATTTATACTTACAAATTGACAAATTATTAATTTTATTCAATGAAAAAAATTGTTGTAATAACTAATTAACATTAGGCATATTTTTATTACTATTAATGTTAAGAATTATGCAAATTTAATTTAATTTGTATGATTAATTGGTTTTTTTAATTAATTAAATTTAATTATATTTTTCAAAAACCAAACATTATTAATATATCATATATTAATCGATAAAATTAGATTCACAATTTAATATTAATTGTTAAGTTACTAATTATTACTAATCAATATTTAATAATTCCAGACACAATTATATTATCTTAAAAAAACAATTAAAAATTCATACTCAAATATTAACAAAAATTAAACTTAGATTTATTAAAAGAATGTTGTGGCATTCCTTTGATTTAGTTTAGTAATCGACACGTTGCATCGAAGTATGAACTCACATTTTATAATGAGTAATGTAATATTTTTCTCAACTCTTTTTCTTTTAACTTTTTTTTTCCTTTTTATTGAACATTTGCAAAGAAATTATCAATCAACTTACTACAACTAATCCATCACGAAAGTTTTAAACGATTTAATTATATATATATATATATATATATATATATATATATATATTTATTTATTTTTTTTTTGTACTTATTTTATTGATTACAAATTAATGTTTTTATTTTCAGAATTACAATTTACTTTGAAATTTGTCTTTTACTTATACTCCTTATTTGTATCTTTCTATTTGTATTTATTGATTTCATTGATTACAAATTAATGTTTTCATTTTCATATTAATTACAATTTACTCTTAAATATGTCCTATACTTATACTTCCTGTTCATATTCTGTATGAGAATTGACCAAACAACATAAAAAAGAGAAGATGTTAACAATGAAATTTATTTCGAATTTATTAATGATTTTTGTTGTGTTTTTCTTTTTTCTTCAAAGCTCAAATAGTTTTAATATTATCTCGAAATATTGCAAGGAGGTCTCAAATAATGACCCAAATTTGGAGTATGATTTCTGTGTTGCATCTCTTGAAGACGCCTCTTCTAAGTTGCAGCCACCACCCACCAACCTCGAAACTTTGGTGGAAATTTCGATTCAACTTACTAAGTCTAACGGAACCAACGTGTTGTCCATCATTTCAAAGTTTTTGAAGGACAAAAGATTTGATACATACAGACATGCTTGTTTACAAGATTGTTCCAAACTTTACTCGGATTCCCTTTCGAATTTAGATCGTGCTTTGGTTGCTTTGAAGTCCAAAGATTTCGACACGGCTGCTACGATGTTGAGTTCTTCCATGGATAGTCCTAATACCTGTGAAGAACAATTCAATGAGAAAAAAGGTGAAAAATCTCCTTTAACAAAGAAAAATCAAGTCTACTCCCAACTCAATCTATTATCTCTAGTTTTACTTCAAATGTTTCATAAGCAACACCATTGATAAAGCATGTCATGAAAAATAATAATACACTCTAACTTTATAATGAGTAAGAAATTGAATACCATTTTTTTTTTCTCATCTCTTTTTCCTTCGTTTCACTTTTATTTGATTTTTTGTTTCACTTTTACTGAAACATTTTCAACGAAATTGTTAATCAACTTGTTAAAACTAGTTCATTAGAGAGATTTAAACAGTTTACTTAACATTATTTTACCTTTGTCTTTCTAAAAATTTTCATATGATAAATTATTCTTTTTCATATATTAAATACTTTTTAAATCAATATATTTTTCTATCTTTTTCTTCTTACGTATGCAATGTTATTTGTATTCATTCATCTATTTCAAATTACGAAGTTATATGTTTAGAAAAAATATTAAAATTTAAATTAGTACTAATGGAAATTACAATAAAATTACAAGTTTTATATCTTATAAATGGATAAAAATATATTGGTTTAGTGTATGTATTTTCATTGTTTTAATTAAATACTTACTAGGTACATTTATCAAAATTGTCATTATTTTTATCTTTGGTGATTAAAAACATTTTTATCCACTTGTTATACGAACTTTAATTTTGTTTTTGATAATTTTAATAATATGCACAGTTTTTTTTATCACATTTTTCTATATACGTAAATTTTTCTATATATTCGATTTTGCTATATTCGGTCACATCTCACATTTTTTAAGTTTTAAAACCTATAAATTTGAATATGCTATATTTAAATACACTCTACTCTTGTAATAAGTATAGAAGTGAATGTCCTTGTTGTCTCAGTTTTTTTTTTTTTATTACTTTTTCATTTTTATTTGATTTTTTTATTGAACATTTATAAAAAAATATTAATCAATTTACTAAAACTAGTTCGTTAGAAAGATTGAAGTAATTTAATTAACATGATTTTACTTTTGTCTTTCTAACAATTTTCATTAATAAATTATTCCTTTTCATATATTAAACACTTTTTAAATCAATATTTTTTTTTATCATTTTTTTCTCATGTTTACAATGTTATTTGTATTGATTTATCTATTTCAAATAATAAAGTTGTATGTGAACAAAATATATTAAAATTTAAATATTTAAATATTTATCTTTATTGTTATATAAAGATCTACCCGTGTGTGGATATTGACAAATTAATTTGGTTTGATCAACTAACATCGAATGGAACTTCGGTGGAAGGGCAGCCATGACAAGTATGGACTGTTTTACTGTAAATACAGAATCTTCAACAATAAAAATGAGTTGAATTGATGACTTGATACCCAAGTCATTTTACTCGTTGCCCTAAGACCGCACCTGCTCCAAAATTCTTATATTCACAGTAATATAATGTAACTAAAACCAAGCGCCCGATTTATTCCACTATAATCACGTGGGTGCACATGATCTCCCAGATAACATATAGACGATTGTGGCATAAGGTGACCATGGATGACTGAGATATGTAGGATAGCTACTCTTGGATGCTTATAGATCGGATGTGGCAAGGATCTGACAGTTGTGGATGAAAATGTTGGTGGTGTCATATATTGTATTATATGATAGTTCAACTTATGGTATATTCTGCTGTGTTTGTTTTACTGGTAAATATAAGGGTTAATTCCGGTTGCTGTAATAGTTTTTTTCACTCAATAATACTCAGTTTTTAACACAAACATTTAGTGTGCATATCCGTGCATATAAGTGCATATCAAGACCTAAGATCTTTATAATCTGTTGTGCAAATACTCAATTCTTATTACAAGGAGTAGTAAATTTGAAATTGGGAAGTTTAAGGAGTTGCTAATGGCTGAATTTGAAATGACTGACCTTGGAAGTTTGCAATATTTTCTTGGAATGGAGTTTGTTGAAGTAAGTCAAGGATTGATTCTGAATCAGAAGAAGTATGCAACATAAGTTTTGAAGAAGTTTTGTATCGAGAACTGCAACACTGAAGTCATACCAGTTGAGACCAAAATTCCAGTGACAGACAATGGTGAAGAGAGGCTAACAACACACTATATAAGCAAGTTGTTGGATCACTTAGGTACCTATGGAACAATAGGCATGATATTTCGTTTTCTGTTCGAGTTTTAAGCAGGTTCATGCATCAACAAGGGAGAAAGCATTTGATGGTTGCAAAAGGGGTGTTGAGCTACATAAAAGGAACAACTGATTTTGGGGTTCTGTTTCCCAAATCGTATCCGATGCAAGGAAAGTTATTGGGATTTTCGGATGCAGATAGGTGTGGTATAGCAATGATAGGAGGAGTACTACAGGGTATATGTTTAAGTTCATAGGTGTACCAATTTCTTGGTGTAGCAAGAAACATGTTGTTGCTTTATCCACATGTGAAGCGGAGTACATAGCGGGATCCAATGCAGCATGCTAAGCAGTTTGGCTTGATTCATTCATGACAGAAATAAGAGTGCAGATTGAGAAATCTATACAATTGTATATTGATAACAAATCAGGCATAAATCAGACCAATAATTCTATGTCTCATGTGGAAGGAATAAACATATAAAGACTAGGTTTCAGTTTTTGAGAGAGCAAGTGAATAATGAAAAGTTGAATGTGATCTATTGTCTTACTCAACATCAAGTGGCTGGCATTTTTACCAAGCCTTTGAAGAAGGAAGTGTTTGAAATGTTAGGGGCTGAACTAGGTGTTATTAGTTTGGGAGATTGAATTAAGGGGGAATGGTTTATTCTATGATAATTCAATTTCTGGTATATTTTGTTGTGTTTATGTTTTCCTGTTAAACTCTATATATAAGGGTTACATCTAATTGCTTAATCATTTTTTTCACTCAATAGTACTCAGTCTTTAACACAAACACTTAGTGTGCATATCAGTTTATATTTCTTCTCTCCTCTTCCAACATCATCCTTGTATTTGCTCTTCTGGGGCTGTGATTGTGTTATCTTGATGGGTCATGGGTTTGTGAGCCTAAAGTTTGCAATTCTAGAACACCACGACAACATTACCAAATATGAAAGCGATAGTCCCGTAAATGTCACATTCGCGATAAAATTGACTGTTGGAGAAGACATACATTGTGTCCTCGTATCCCAAAAGGTTGTAGGGTATACCACCATGCGATCTGTTCCGATACGGAGAGCCACATCTTGGTACTTCTCATGTCTAGAGTAGTTCTCGAATGTCATGTCTTTGGCTATGAAACCAGAAGTGCTAACACCTGCACCACAAGATCAACATTTTACTACTATTATTTAATCATGAATAAATGTCAAATGAATAATTTGATTCATAGGAGAAAATATTAATTTTACAAAAAATCATGAAATAATACTGTTACTCAAAACTAGTAATATAGGAAAAAGATTAGAGACTTTAACACATGCAGTAAAAGTGTAATACTGAAACTCAAGAAAAAAAATTAAACTAAACTATACCATCTAAGAACATATAGATTTTGAAACATATAGAAAAAAGTCATTTTACATTAAGGAAAGGGAAATTTCCAGGTTTAAAAGTTCAAACTTATTAGAACTGTAATTGAAAAATTATAAGATTAAGTAAGTAAGGATTAAACTTAAGAATCATAGTTATAAGATGAGGAAGAAGACAAAGAGAAGAGATTTATCGAAGGATGCCGATTGAAATGTGGTGAGGTTCACCAAATAGTTTTTCCTTCCTGCAATGACGGTTTTACCCTTACTGTCTTTTATGGACATCACATTTGTTTTCTTTTTCCCCACCACCCACCTCTAAATTATGCTCTTTGTATGAATTGAAATTTGTATAAAAAATATTAGAGCTTCTATCTTACTATCACCATCATCCTCTGTTCCTATAGTTATATATTACTATCACCATCATCCTCCGCTCATAGATTATGTTTTCTTTAAATAATAGTTACATCAGTATCAGGTATACTACCTTCCTCCCTGACATTGGAGTGGTGTGAACTATTTTTTCACCTTCTTAATGGCATTAGTGATGGTTTTAATGGTTCTGCTACTGTCTTTGGAAACCACAATATCAACTTGTATAGCTGACAAAGGCAAGTTCAGCAATCTCCTATCACGTCGATTGAACCATCTGGAAAAATTATCAGCTGGCATCATCAACGGTCTCCTGTTCCGAATGGGAACATCAACAAAGTCTTCGTCATTGGCCATGGCCGAGAATATGACGAGGCAATTCCTAATGAATTTGGACATACCCTTTACTGGACTAGCGGCATCGACGAAGTCCTCCAAGCAAGTGTCATGATCGGTGCGCGCAATGCTGAGCCATGTGAGCACGTCTTCTTTAGCGGAGCCAACGGCACCCAGGGAGAGGGTGTTAAGGAAGCGCACAAGTGCATCGACAAAGTCGTCGAGGAGCATGAAGCAATCATCATACGTGGTGCGAATGCGGGGATCCATGGTGGTTTAGGAAATTGCAGCAGAATATAGAGCGCCTTGGAGAGGTGCTGCAGGGTTACATTGAAGGAGATGTAAACCAAGTCCTTGTCTGATGACACTTGAGATCCTGAAAATTCCAGCAATAAATTGATGTACTCACTCTGAAATGTTGTTTTGCTGCACATGTGTGAAATGGCTTGTGTAGGTTTTATAGCAAGACCAGATGGAAGCACGACGACAATCATTAACGTCACTACAAGAAGTGACAACATCTTTCCATATCTTGGAGGTATGATAGATAAAAGAAAAAGAAGAAAGGAACAGAATGACTAAGAAGTTTGAGAGAGAAGTGTTACAACGTCTGAAGATTTGAAGGTGATATGGTTGGTGTGAAATGAGAGAATTTAAGCACGAAGGTGTGTTGAAGTTTCCGTGGTTGCATGTTGTGCATGGCAGTAAATTTTCACCTCTTATCTTAAAAAACATTAGAAAGTAAGTTTCCGTGGACACATATCCACACTCAACACACACACACACGCATACGCACACACCCATGCGCACACACCTCAACCCCCCCCCCCCACACACACACATCCATGCACGCACAGACGTATGCACACACATGATTGGTTAGGATTATGCATGCATCAATGATAAAGTCAAACTGCCATCATAGGAGGGGAAAAACTATTTGCACAACCTCACCATATTTTAGATACACATGCACACTCACACTCACACACATACACGTGCGTGCGCACACACGCATATCCACACTCAACACACACGCACACATACACACACACCCATGCACAACCACATCTACCTGTTTTCTAATGTTTCTTAAGATAAGAGGTGAAAATTTGCTGCCATGCACAACATGCAACCATAGAAACTACAACACACCTTCGTGCTTAAATTCTCTCATTTCACACCAACCACAACACCTTCAAACCTTCAGACGCTGTAACACTTGTCTCTCAAACTTCTTAGTCATTCTGTTCCTTTCTTCCTTTTCTTTTATTTATCATACCTCCAAGATATGGAAAGATGTTGTCACTTCTTGTAGTGACGTTAATGATTGTCGTTGTGCTTCCACCTAGTCTTGCTATAAAATCTACACAAGCCATTTCACGCATGTGCAGCAAAACAACATTTCAGAGTGAGTGGGTCAATTTATTATTGGAATTTCCAGGATCTCAGGTGTCATCAGACAAGGACTTGGTTTACATCTCCTTCAATGTAACCCTACAACACCTCTCCAAGGCGCTCTATACTTCTGTTGTAATTTCCAACACCACCTTGGATCCTCGCGTTCGTGTCACGTACGAGGATTGCCTCCAGCTCCTCAACGACTTTGTCGACTCACTTGCACGCTACCTTAGCAATCTCTCCTTAGGTGTTGTTGGCTCTGCCAAAGAAGACGTGCTCACGTGGCTCAACGCTGCACGCACCGATCTGGACACTTGCTTAGAGGGCTTCGCTGATGACGCTGGTCCAGTAAAGGACATGATGAATAACAACCTAAAGGACTTGTCCAAACTTATCAGCAATTGCCTTGCCATCTTCTCGATAGTCGCCCACAGTGGAGACTTTGTTAGTGTTCCTATTCAAAACAGGAGACGGTTGATGATGGCAACCAATCATTTTCCCAGCTGGTTCAATCGACATGACAGATGATGGCTAAACTTTCCTTTATCAGCTATACACGCTGATGTTATGGTTTCCAAAGACGGTAGGGGAATCGTTAAGACCATCACCGATGCCATTAAGAATGTGTCTAATCATAATTCACATCGCTTCATTATATATGTCAAGAGAGGAAGTTAGTATACCTTACACCAATAAAACTGTTTTTTTTATATGAATGGAGGATTGTTGGTGATGGTAATATAGAAATGCTAACATTTCTTTATGGAAATTTATTCAGGTACGAAGAGCATGATTTAGAGCTGGAGAAGATAAAAACAAATGTGATGTTTATAGGGGACAGTAAAGGTCAAACCATCATCACATGAAGAAAAAATTATTTGGACCACCGCACCACATATCGTACGACATCCTTCGGTAAATCCCTTCTCTTGTCCTCTCCCTCATGCATATAACTATGATTTCTTATGTTTAATACTTATTCATTGTATCTTATAATTTTTCAATTACACTCTTAGTAAGTTTGAGCTTTCAAACTTGGAAGTTTTCCTTTCCTTTTAATATAAAATGATTTTTTTTTCTATATGTATAAAAAGTCTCTATGCTCTCATATGGTAAAATTTAGTTTAGTTGTTTTTTTCTTCTTGAGTTTCAGATTACTATATGGTCAAAGTCTATGTTCGATGAATCAAATTATTTGGTTTGAGGACATTTGACATTTAATAATTATCAAATAATAATAGTAAAATGTTGATCCTTTGATGCAGGTGTTGAGGCTTCTGGTTTCATAGCCAAGGATGTGACATTCGAGAACTACGCCAGATCTGAGAAGTTCCAAGTTGTGGCTCTCTGAATCGGAGCGGATCGTGCGGTGGTGTACCGCTGCAATCTTCACTAACAGAAAAAAGGTCTTTTACGTTCGATGCTTTTTGCTTTTCTCATCTAGTTCAGGTCAAACGAGTTAGAGAAAGTTGTGATTCTAATTACTAGAATCAATATCAGAGATATTATGTCAATATAATATTATTCCAATATCCTTTATATTTTGTTCGTGTGTGTGCAACCATCATTACCAATTATTTCCTGTATTATTTATTGTATTCAACGATGACTTTATTACCAAGAGTATGATTGTATTGTATTGTGTTTATATAAGCATAACATCCGCAATACAAATGTACAGAATTGCACGACAATATTTCTCCATTTTATCTTTCTAGACGTAGTAACGGTAGTCGTAAATTTACGTTTGACTAAAAACCGATCGTAAATTTACATCTGACCCAAGAGAACAGACGTGAAGTTACATGCGGTGGAGTGTAACCAAACGTAAAATTTGTCAAAAAATCATGCATAAAAATTTACGTCTGACACTGTGTGTGAGACATAAATTAAATTTTCGTATGTTAATGCATAATCAGACGTAAATTTATGTCTGTTAATACACAATCAAACGTAAATTTACGTCTGTTAATGCACAGTCAGACATAAATTTGTAGGTTTTTTTAATATTCATTTTGTTTTAGCATAAAACCAACACCTGAAATCCATAAAAGGTCCAGAACAAGTTTTATCTTTTAACTTACGAAATTAATAGTACAAGACGTAAGCAATTGATAATTTAATTACAAGTTTGCCACCAGTCATTTTTTGTGTCTGATTCTAGTTGGTCAGATGTAAAATCGCAGACGTAATATGTCTTTTTTATATTAGTGCTTATGGGATACCAGGGCACATTGTATGTCTTGGCCTACAGTCAATTCTACCGCGAACACGACATCTACAACACTATCGATTTCATATTCGACAATGTTGTTGCGGTGTTTCAGAACTGTAATCTTTGGACTTGCAAGCCCATGGCCCATTAAGAGAACACAATCACAACCTAGAATAGCAAATACAATGATGAAAGAACCGATATTTCCATCCACAACTGTCGGATCCTTGCCACACCCGATCTAGAAGCATCCAAGGGTAGCTATCCTACGTATCTTGGTCGTCCATGGTCACCTTATGCCAGAATCGTGTATATGGTATCTTATATGGAGGATCATGTGCACCCATATGGATGGCTGGATTGGAACAAATCAGCGCTTGGTTTAGGCACATTATATTACGACGAATACAAGAATTCTGGACCAGGTGCAGCCCTGGGGCAACGAGTTAAATGGCATGGGCATCGAGTCATGAATTTTACGGAAGCTTCTAAATTTACAATAGGAAGATTTATACTGGGCTCATCATGTCTGTCTTCCATGGGAATTCCATTCTATGTTGGCTTATCAAAATAGTTTTGTAGATCTTTTAGCTTATGTTTTACTTCCACATTTGTATTGTTTACGAGAAATGAAAAGCATGGATGTGACTTGTATGTTTCTATAAAAGATAATGATAATGATAGAATGACATTGTAAAAATGACTTTTTTTTACCTATGTCATGTGAAATGGCATTAAAATTTTTAGTTTTCAATTATTTTTAACCTATGTGATGTGGCAATTGGAATTAGTGGTGGAGTCCAGAAGTGGTGAGGCACATGTGGTGACTAGCAGAGAAGACTAGGTTTCACGAATTAGCTACAACCTCGACGACACTTATTAGAGCCTCCACTACCCTCCGGTACTGACACCGTCAATAGAGACTTCTTCGGATAAATGTCATTTTCGATGCATTTTTTCTTCGTATTCCTTTGTTGTGCACATCTTCTATGTTGGTTGTTGTTGTTGATTCTTCCTACCCAAATTACCCAAGAGTTGTTAATTAGTGCTTCGTAACAATTGAGTATGAAATTTTGGAATTTCTATTTTATGGTTTCATGCCATTTTTGAAATTTCTAGTTTTAATGCGAGTGAAATTTGGTTTAGTGTGGGTGAAATTTGCTTTGATGAATCATTTGTTGTGTCACTTTACCACTCTTCAAACTTAGGTTTTGCTTATTGGTTGAGTCTTGAGGGAAAAGCGCATCTTGAATAGATTTGTTAGATACCATGTTGAGGTTGACACAAACATGGTTATTGATGTCCTCGAACTCAAAATCATTTGGAATGTTTGTTCGCACGAACCCTGTCCATTTCTTTAATCATTTTAAATTAACATGAAAAGAGATTATTTGGTGCATTTTCTTAACACTTGTGCATTTTGTGGTTAATATCATGAAAGATCCATTCAAACAAACACAACTACACTGGACAAGACAATTTGAAATCATTGAAGGCATTGCAAGAGGATTGCTCTGCCTGCACCGAGATTGAAGACTTCGAACAATTCATCGAGATTTAAAAGTGAGTAACATTTTGTTAGGAATCCAAGTGTGAGTCTAAGTCCCACATTGACCAGAATTGAGAAAGTAGAGCACCATATAAGGATCAAGGCCCATAAACCCATTGCCTTAAGGTTTTGGGTTAAGAGTGGTGTCAGTATCTTATGTGGTTAGGCTCAAGTCTTATTAGTGTTGTATCTCCCCAGTGAAACCCCCTCTGTAAAACCAAACAAGTGGTATCAGAGCCGATGGTTAAAAACTGGCTCAGACGAGTGCAGGTCCCTGTATCGAAAGTCTTCCTGGCAAGGCTTCCAGGTAAGCGTGTCCTGTTAAGATGAACGACGGTACGAGAAGGGGTACTCGTGGTTGGAAATGCTTCCGCTGGAGGGGGAGTGTACCAATGTGGTTGAAGGGACTCACCCTTGAGGGGGAAATTGTTAGGAATCCAAGTGTGATTCTAAGTCCCACATTGGCTAGAAATGAGAAAGTGGAGCACTATATAAGAATAAAGACCCATAAACCCATTGCCTTAAGGTTTTGGGTTGAGAGTGTTGTCAGTATCTTATGTGGTTAGGCTCAGGTCTCATTGGTGTTATCTCCCCAGTGAAACCCCCTCCTTATAAACCTGACAAGTGGTATCAGAGCCGATGGTTGAAACCGGCTCAGACGAGTGCAATATGGTCCTTGTATCGAAAGTCTTCCTGACAAGGGTTTTAGGTAAGCGTGTCCCGTTAAGAAGAACGGCGGTACAGAAAAGGAGTACTCGTGGTTGGGGATGCTTCCGCTGGAGGGGAAGTGTACCAATGTGGTTGAAGGGACTCACCCTTGAGGGGGAGATTGTTAGGAATCCAAGTGTGAGTCTAAGTCCCACATTGACTAGAATTGAGAAAGTAGAGCACCATATAAGGATCAAGGCCCATAAACCCATTGCCTTAAGGTTTTGGGTTGAGAGTGGTGTCAATGCCTTATGTGGTTAGGCTCAGGTCTCATTGATGTGTTGTATCTCCCCAGTGAAACCCCCTCTTTAAAACTTAACACATTTTGCTGGATGAAAACATGAACCTAGAGGAGGTGGAGTACGCTCCACGTATGGCTTTTTATTTTTTGTGTTTGGGCATTGCTTCTATGAAAACATGAACCTAACTTATTACTTGGAACACTTGGCTTTTGTAGTTTTTACCACAAGATAGGGTCTGTAAGATTTCCAAGTTACATGTTCAACTTTTGGAAGATTGAAAAGGCTGTTGGTGTCACATATGTGCCAAACATTTTGCCATTTGTTATTCTTTATTTCTGATATGCTAAGCTCATCTTTTATTTTTCTTGTTAATTAGGTGCTTTTTTGATACTGGCAACAAAGGCATTGAAGGAAGTTGCAAAGATATGAAGTGATCTTAAAGAACCTATTATGTATGGTGGTCTCTTAATGATTATTTTGTGGTATTTCTAGACCTTGCCAATGGAAACATAAATGTGATTATTACCAATAGAGACACACATATATTTTATTGGTAAATGATTTCATACTATTTAATATTCTCTCTTTGTGAAAATTGAAGGAGATAAAGAAATAAAAATTGATATATAGAGTGATAAAATATAAATATTAGTGATAAAAAATCAAAGTTTATTTACTGGTATAATGATTACCTGCACCTCTCTCCATTGCTTTTTTCGGCTATATGAGCTCCTTCCTTCATGTTAAAGTCGATGCTGGAGAGAAGAAGAAAGAGAACAAAAGTAGATGACTCCTCCACTGCAACCATATTATCTTCATTGCTCCCTTATCGCTAACCATCCACTCAGGATGGATCTTCCTTATGGTTTAAGGACCATGCTCCCAAATGTTTCATACATATATTATAAATTATAATATATAATAATATTTTTTATTTTTTTAAATGTATAATACATAATAAAATATAATAATATATTTTTATTATTCAAATATATAATGTTTTTATTATCTTAATATACATTGTTCATTAATATATAATAATTTATTTTTATTGTTTTAAGATATGAGTATTTAAAAGATTATTTTTTTTAAGAGATAAAACTGAAATAGTTATTAAATTCAACTTGTTATTATTTAACTTTGTTATTATTGTAAATATAATATTCAACATTTTATGATTGATGTTTTTAAATATTTAAATTTAAAAAATTCATGGGTCGCATTTGAATTATGTTAATATTCGATAAGAGTAAAAAATATATTTTATTTAAATTGATATTATTTTTTTTTAATAATTTATCAAAATCAAAATGAAATGAAAGATAATTTCATCCATACAATATAATATTTACTAAAAATTTTAATTTTAATTTAATTATTGATAAATTCAAATAATTTAAAAGAACAAGAACAATCTATTTATTAAATATATGTATTTTTTATACTTATAATTATATTAAAATTCATATTCATTCTTGTTGTAATAGTAACAATAATAAAATATATAAATTTTAAATATATTTATTTAACTCCTCCAAAATTTGTAGTTAAAATCTGCATCCGATCATCATGCAGATCAATCCTCAACGCTTTGAAATAAAGGATGAAAAACACTTAAGATTTTTAATATAATTTTAACGAATGATAAAATGGAAATATTATAATTTATAGGAGTGTGTAGAAAGAGAAGGGAGATGCAGGAAGAAGCAGCCTTTAGAACCTCTATTTAGAACGGAGCTGATCCAGCTCGTTAGAAAATCAGTCCAATACTAATGGGCCTTAACCAAGTACGACTAACCTGTGTATGGGATTTCCTTCCTGCATCAATTGCTTTCTTCCTGCACCCAAAACTTTTTCATAATGCCCATTTAAGCCTTAAAGAAAAGTCAACAACCTAAAACTCTATATTGCATATCTTCTTATTTGCTATTTGGAAATGTGTCACTGCACCCCAAAGACTAGAGATGGCAACGGGCAGGGTGGGGAGATGTTTTACTATCTCATATCTATTCTCGTAAAAAAAATTTATCCCCATTTTTATATTTAAACCCAACGGGTATCAAACTTTTATGTCATTCTTATTCCCGTAGGTAATAGGTATAATCTAGTACTCATACCCGTTTTCTTACTACTTTAATATTAATTTTAATTAATTTTTATAAGATAATAAAAAATTACGGTAAAAGAAACATAATATTATCAAATATTTAGGATGATAATTATTTCTTCAATATCAAATACTTTGAAATAAATTATAATTGTTAAAATTTTAGATTAGAATACCAAAGAAAAATTATAATTATAATTGTTAAAATTTTAGATTAGAATACCAAAAGAAAATTATAATTGTTCAATAAATTATACTTTGAAATAATTGTTTATCAATGTTCTTGCTCAAGTGCTCTCTATACTGTGGATTTTACAAAACATGGCTTGCATAAGAGGATGGCTAAAGATAGTGAACGTAGCTATAAAGTTGAGGCCACAAATGTGATATAAGAAATTTTAGTATTTTATTTTTTTATATTTAAACATTTTTTTATTATTGTAATTATCGAATGTACTTTCGTATAATTATTTTGCTATGTCAATCAATAAACAAAAAAGTATGTTAATTTTATTATAGTGTCATAATTTATTTACATATTTTAAATTATCATTAAACATAAATTTTAATGAATATGAAATATTATAATTTTGTATAGATTTTAAATTCCATTGCTGAATAATTGTATATCACATAATGTGTATAATACATTTTATAATACATAATGAAAGAATTGTTTATTCATAACAATTTTCTTTGTACAAAAAATTAGAAACAGAAAGGCAATCAGTGGTAAAGGTAATTCCATATAATACATTTATCAATTAAAATATTTTTACTAATTTATCAAATTTATCGCATCATTACTTTTATGAACTTTTATATCAAATTTTCTCATTTGTTATCATCTTTTCCTGGATCTAAATAATCTTACATTCATCTCTTTTTTCTCTTAAATCTATTCATATTTACTCCATCAAATTCTTCTTCAAATTCGTTCTCATTAGTTGTCAATATAATATTATCGTATGTCAGGTTTTAACAGAGGGGGTTTCACTGGGGAGTGTTAGAATTATGGTGCTTGATTTAGTCCCACATCGCTTAGAATAGTGAGATGTGGTTCTCTATTTTACTATATAAGAGACTCTGTGTAAAGCTTTAAGATACACCAAAATACAAATACTTCCTAGTGTAGTCGTGGACGTAGGCATACACATTGTAGCCAAACCACGTTAAATCCTCTGTGTCTATTTTTCTCTCCTTTATTCTTTCCTTTATTGCCTTGTTCTTAACAATTGGTATCAAGAGCCATTTTTCTTAGTATGCTCTGTGGTTGCAGCATTGTCTGATCTTTCACATCAGAAAAGATTTGGTTTCTATTTTTTCTTCTTGGTCAAAAGCCGGCCGCAGCAGGAGCTTTCGTCAAAGCAGCAAGAGCAATGGCATTGGAAGAAGGGAAGGTGAGGATTGAGAAGTTTGATGGCAATGACTTCGGGTTCTGGAAGATGCAGATAGAGGACTACCTGTATCAGAAGAAGTTGTATCTACCCTTAACAGGGCAAAAGCCAACTGACATGGAGCAGGCGGAATGGGATTTGTTAGATCGGCAGACACTCGGTGTGATCCGATTGACATTAGCCAAAAATGTTGCGTTCAACATCATGAACGAGAACACAACCGTAGATTTGATGAAGGCATTGTCAAATATGTATGAGAAACCATCTGCAGCCAATAAAGTGTATTTGATTCGCAGACTAGTCAACCTAAAAATGGGTGAAGGTAACTCGATTACTAATCATATTAGTGAATTCAATACAATTATTGCGCAATTGACATCAGTGCAGATAACATTTGATGATGAGGTGAAAGCATTAATTTTATTATCATCTCTTCCGGAAAGTTGGAGTGCAACTGTTACTGCAGTTAGTAATTCTGCAAGTAATAGTAAGTTGAAGCTTGATAACATCCGTGACCTGATCTTAAGCGAAGATGTTCGCAGGAAAAGTTCAGGGGAATCTTCCAGTTCTAGTTCCGGTTCAGCATTGAGTACTGAAACTAGAGGAAGAAGTAGCCAGAAAGGTCGTAATCAAGGCCGAGGCAGATCAAAGTCTAGAGAGAAATCAAAACCAAAATACCGGAATGATATCACTTGTTGGAATTGTCAGAAAAGGGGTCACTTTACAAATCAATGTAGGGCTCCAAGGAAGAACAACAACAAGAGGCAAGATAGTGATCAATCAACAAATGCAGCAACTGATGAAATTGAAGATGCACTATTATGTAGTCTAGATAGTTCTATTGATTCATGGATTATGGACTCAGGTGCGTCATTTCATACTACACCTTCTTTAGAACTATTATCTAACTA
>Ga0214543_1007893_pt1 | contig 17869 bp, 20 predicted proteins | sample CNSS2metaG_FD_160094 | JGI IMG/M metagenome (GOLD analysis project Ga0214543, IMG submission 160094) | Root nodule microbial communities from cowpea collected in UCLA plant growth center, Los Angeles, California, USA - CNSS2 | ecosystem: Host-associated > Plants > Roots > Nodule | place: USA... | reverse complement strand
TTTGTGAAAGGAACCTTCACATCTAGATAGCTTGCTATCTTAATGTCCAGTGGGGATTTCACTTAGCTTTCTTAATCAACTCACACCATATTCAATAATCTTAAAAAGGAACAAGATAATCCTTCATGATGCAGCGATATGCCCATAGGACCTCTAATAACTCGTCAGCCCACCTTCCTTTGGCATCTCCCAACCTCTTCTTAAGTTCTCGCAGTATGACCTTGTTTGCTGCTTCGGCTTGCCCATTTGTTTGTGGGTGTTCGACCGAGCTGGTAATATGTCGGATATGGAGTCCCTTATAGAACTCGGCTAGCCCCTTGTCAATTAATTGTTTACCATTATCTGTTATGATGATGCTTGGTATGCCGAACCTGCACACTATATTCTTTCAGACAAATATCTGTACCTACTAGGCCGTGATCACGGCCAGTGGCTCTACCTCAATCCACTTAGTGAAGTAGTCTATAGCTACCAATAGAAACTTTACCTGACCTTTCCCTGGGCTGAAGGGCCCTAGAATATCCATGCCCCACTTGGCGAAAAGGCCAAGGGGAGCTAATACCATGCAACTCCTCTGACTTGAGATGTATTATGTTACCATGGTGTTGGCATCGGGCGCACTTCCTTACATATTTTGCACAGTCTTCTTTTACAGTCGGCCAATAGTATCCTGCTCGTAACACCCGAGCTGCCATGGTTCAAGATCCTGAATGTAAGCCACAAATCCCCGTGTGCAACTCCTCCATAATATACTGGGCTTGGCAGTTTGTGACGCATTTTAATAGAGGGTTGGAGAAGCCTCGCTTGTACAATTCTTCGCCAACCAAAGTGAATCGAGAAGCTTTTCTACGCTTGATAGGGTCATCAATTCTGTTTGTGTCACCATGTTGAATGAACTGTATAATAGGAGCCATCCACTCCTCGTCCTCTGATGTGGCTGTCTAAGTAGCATTGCATTCTGCCAAGGTTATAGTAGGATGGTCGAGTGTGGCATGGATCACTGTATGATGTTGCCCCTTTACTTTGGTAGTCGCCAACTTGGAGAGCAAGTCGGCTCTGGAATTCTGGGATCTATCAACATGCTTTACGCTGGCTGTTCTGAATCTGTTCAACATGCCCTGCACAACGTGATAATATCATAATAGGAGGGGGTCCTTTACCTGGAAAGTGTCATCCAAGTGTCCTACTATCAGTTGAGAATCAGTTCGGTATGTCACCGTATCTGCTCCCATGTCTGCTGCGAGTCAACCCCGCTATTAATGCCTCATATTTTGCCTGATTGTTAGAGGGTTTAAAGCCAAAGTACAAGGCTTGCTCGAGTAGCAAATCATTCGATCCTTGCAAAATAATTCCAGCGCCCCCGCCTTTCGCGTTGGAGGAGCCATCCACCGACATGATCCAGCCTTCCTCGCGTACATCAGGATCTCCTGTTAATTCGTTGACAAAATCTACCAGGCATTGTCCCTTAATCGGCCCTCAGGCTTCACATCTAAGATGATACTCAGATAGTTCTACGGACCACCCAACCATTCGGCCAGCGAGGTCGAGTCGCATCAATACTTTGTGTATTGGGTAGTCAGATTTGACTATTACCTCGTTCCCTTGAAAGTATGGTCGTAATCGTCTGGTTGTTATCACAAGTGCTAGGATTACCTTTTCCACTGTCTGGTACCACAATTCTGCATCGTGTAGGGCTTTGCTGATAAAGTATACGGGTCGCTGGTCCCCCACCTGATATTGTACAATGGTCGCGCTAACATCATTGGTAGAGATGGCTAGATATACTAACAGGGGTTTTCCCTTGCTAGGCTTCTGTAGTACTGGGGGAGAAGACAAATACTCCTTCAACGCTTGAAAAGATTGCTCGCAAGCCTCATCCCATACGAATATTTGCGCTTTTTTCATGAGCCTAAGCATCGACTGAATTCTTTCTGCTAATTTAGGCATAAAGCATGACAACGCAGTTAGCCTCCCTACCAATCTCTGTATCTCCTTGATGTTGGCTGGACTTCTCATGTTAACAACTGCTTGGCACTTGTCGGGGTTGGCCTCATTTCCCCTGTGGGTTAACATGAAACCCAGGAATTTCCCGCCTCTAATCCCGAAAACACACTTTTCTGGATTCAGTCTCATGTCATACTTCCGTGCAACTGCCAAGACCTCGTCCAAATCTTGGACGTTTTGTTCGAGTGAATCTGACATGACCACCATGTCGTCAACGTAGACCTCCATACATTTCTCGATGAGATGACGAAACACCTTGTCCATCAGCCGCTGGTATGTGGCTCCAGCATTTTTTAAGCCAAAAGGCATGACTTCATAGTAGAAGTTAGCTTCTTCCGTGATGAATGCCGTTTTTTCTTTATCAAGAGGATACATTGGGATCTGATTATACCCAGAGTATGCATCCAAAAAACTAAGAACCTTGTGTCCAGCTGCACCGTCTACCAATCTGTCCATATTTGGGAGAGGGTACGTGTCTTTAGGGCACGCCTTGTTGAGGTTGGTGTAGTCTGTACACATCCGTCATTTGCCATTCGCCTTTTTTACCAATACTACGTTGACTAGCCAGGTCGTGTAGGTGACCTCCTTGATGAAGCCTGCCGAAATTAACTTTTGTACTTTCGCTTTGGCTGCCTCCCTTTTTTCTCCTCACATCTTTCTTCTCTTCTGGGCGACGGGTCGAGCTTCCCGAAAAATAGACAATTTGTGACTGGCTACTCTTGGGTCAATGCCTCGCATGTCGGTCGCGCTCCAGGCGAACAAATCAACGTTCCTCTGTAATACTTCTCGCATCTTGGGGGTCGTTACAAGTGTCCTGCTGACATGAGTGTACCGATGTTCATCAAAATGGAATTCTTTTGTGCTTTCGATCGGTTCCACCCTCTCCTCACTACTGACCCGAGGATCCAGGTCTACTTCCGCTTCCCCCAGGACCTTCTCAACATTGTTCACTATTCGTCTGGGAGGAGACTTGGGTCATTCTCTCAAACTGTCCGCATAGCATCTGTGAGCAGTCGGCTGGTCCACGTGCACAGTGATTATGTCCCCTGAGGCTGACGGAAACTTCATGGCCAAGTGATATGTGGAGACTACTGCGCCAAGCAGATTCAACGAGGGTCTCCATAGTAAAATATTATAAGAGATGTGAGCATCAACAATAAGATATCAGATTTTTACCATTCACGTTACCATTCATGTCCCAAACTTGGTGAACAAGTCAACGTAGCCTTTCGTATTCACTCACTTCCCTAAGAAGCCCACGATCGGCTCTGAGTACTGTTGGATCTCCTCTTCTGAAATTTTCAGCTTTCTGAGAGTGCCCCAGTATAGGATGTCCACCAAACTACCTGGGTCCACCAGGGTTTTCCTGACCGCGAAGTCCTTGATCTCTACTGATATCACCATTGGGTCGTCATGTTGGGGGTCGATTGCTTGGAAATCGTCGTCTCGAAACGTGATGGGTGGCATGTGCCGCCTGGGACATACTATTACGGCATTGACGCTCTGAATTGCTCGTACGTTTTTCATTCTTGCGGACGTAGTGGCTCCACCTCCTGCGAAGCCTCCTGAAATGTAATTGATTACTCCTCTCAGCAGTCTTTCTCTCGTATCTCGCTCATCATCTTTTTTGGGTTCAGCCCTTCTTTGGGTGCCTTCTCTTTCCCTCTCTCGGTATCCTGATGTCCTTCGTGGTTGTTCCTCGTAGCATTTTTCTCGTTCTCCCCTGGAAGAGAATCCCCCGCCTTCTCGTTTTATGAATCTTCTTAGGTGTCCCGCCTGTATCAGTTCCTCGATTTTGTCTTTCAAGGTAAAACATTCTTTCGTTGTATGACCATAATTTCGGTGATACCGACAATGTTTGGTGGTGTCGGCGTTTGGGGGAGTCAGAGCCCTTTAAGGGATTGTTATTAGATCGGTGTTTAGTGCTTCCTCCAGAATTCTGACTCTGTTGGACACAAGGGGTGTGTACCTGCTGTACTTCGGTTGCCTAGAGTCTTTGAACCTATGGCCGGATCGGGGTGCTAATGTTCGCTCTCTATCACTGTGCCTCTTCTCCTATGCGTCTGCTTAAGTTATATTGCGAAATTCTTTCAGTTCTTCCATCTGCATGAATTTGGTGGCCCTGGTTCGCAGCTCATCCAGATTGTTCACGGGCTTTTTGCATAGATTGTCAACAAAAGGGTCAGGCTTTAGTGTTGTTATGAGGTGGTAATTAGAGATATTCAAGGATATCTTCCCAAATCATTCCATAAACTCCCGTAGAGACTCTCCTTTTTCCTGTCGTATATTTACCAATGCCAGAGAAGTAAGATGGTGTGGCTTACTAGTGGCAAACTGTATGCCAAAACGGATGGCCAACGTATCGAAATAATCGATAGAGTTGGGTGGTAATCGTTTGAACCAATTGAGTGCAGGCCCTTTTAGGATGTTGGGAAAACACGACAGAAGATTGCGTCGTCCGAAGTATACAATCCTGCCTGGGTGGTGAAGACATCCACGTGCTTCTCCGGATCAGTAGTGCCATCGTACTGGCTCATAGTCAACCCCTTCCAGCGCGCGGGAAGTTCCACTTCCATGATCCCATCCACAAAGGGGTGGTGTCTGGCTGCTCTGGGCCTTACTTCTGTTTGGTTGGTGGTGGTTTGTACTCGGGACTCGTTTCGCCCGGTATCGTCCCCTCCCTCTTCATTGCTACGGGATTCCTCCCTTTGTGGAGGATTCTGCTCAATTTGCGCTCGCATCCGCTGGTTCTCCTCCCTTAGGGTGTTTAACTCTTCCTCGTTCTTGTGCCTTAATTCCTCCAATTGGTGGTTCATCTCTCGTTGCATCTCCGCTGCTACTGAATTTTGATCGACTGTTGCTCTTGTCGAAACCATCCTGCTTGAGAATTGTCTGCCCCACGGTGGGCGCCAATTGTACCTAATCGATACTATTTCGGTGCGGAACCAGACGATCTCAAGAACCCTCTATGTCGAACCTCCTCCCGTTCCTCCCTAGACTCCTCCTGGATCTCCCTACTGTCTGCACTCCAGGGTGGGGGTACCTGCAGGCACTCCGACGCTCAAGTCAGAAAGTGATTGATATGAGGTGTAAGTGGTTAGTGAGAAAAACGTACATTTACCTGTTATTATTATTTGCGGGTCGTTTGTATCCGAGGATCGATTCTTTCCCTTCCTGACTGAGGTTAAACGCATCGGTTCTTTCCTTATTGGTTGAGATTGTTCTTCTATGTCTTTGTTAAAGATCAGATCTTTCCATTATGGGATTTGTCCGTCTGTACTTTAGTCAAAGATCAACTCCTTCCTTTTTGGGGTTTGGTCGTCTGTACTTCTCAAATATCAACTCCTTCCTTTTTTGGGTTTGGCCGTCTGTACTTCTCAAATATCAACTCCTTCCTTTTTGGGGTTTGGCCATTTGTATCTCTCAAATATCAACTTCTTCCTTTTTGGGGTTTGGCCGTTTGTACCTCTGCGTCATAACCACATGTTTCGCCTGCCACCCCTTGGGCCGGGATGTACTCGGCCAAGAGGGCCGGGAAGTACCCGGCCACTATGCTTATTGGGCTGCCAGCGTTGCGCTGCATCCAAGCCCCCACAGTTAGGCCAATGTGCGAATGTTCACGCTTGGGCCAGGATGATCCCGACCATTTTCTCCTTGCTGGGCCGGGATGTACCCGGCTATACACTAACATTTTTATTTTATGTTTTTATATATTATTTTTTTATATTTTCTGAAGAAAAATAGAATTTTGAAAATTTGTATTAGACAAACACTAAAGAAATGAGGAGAACTATTTTTTGTTATGATTTTTAGAATAAGATAAAAAAAAGCCCAAAAGTAGGTGAAAAAAAAACGTAGAATATGATTTTTGGCACTAACATACCTTTTAACCTTTCCTGTTCCTCCTCTTCTTTATCAATCTCCTTCTTTTGTTCCCTACATTATAACTATTTTATTTCTTCCTCTTATTTTTCCTACCTCCTCCAATATGTTTTTTTTGTTTTGAAATAGAGATAAAAAAGGAGGTGTGTATGTGAGAGTGATGATGGGAAAGAATTAGAGAAGTGTAGAGAATTTTTTTTTCGCTTTTATTTCTATCTCCTTCAATATGTTTTTTTTTAAAGAGAGATAAAAAAGGAGGTGTGTGTGGGGGTGGTGATGGGAAAGAATTAGAGAAGTATATAGACTTTTTTTTGGTCAATGCAGAGTGTGTATTTATACTCACACCTTGCAATATCAATGAAATCTCAACCTTAATTGTAATGGACAATATAAGGAAGGAATTGGTCATGATAGTAGCACATTATAGGGATCATATCGCAACCAATCAAAGCACAAAATCAATCAAGATCTATAATATTGATTTTAACTGTTAAAAAGGCATAGCACAATAATCAATCCCAAATAGTAATATTGATTCTAATTATATAAAGAGATATTGCTTTTAATTATTAGAATCATATTACTAATTTCTCTATCAGAACAAAAGTAGAAGATATGTTGAGTTGTTGGGCTCATGAAGAGGAGTATGATAACAAAATAGACTCTTCCTTTTTTTTCTTTTTTTCATCTGTTTTTTTTTTTGTCTAAAATTAAAGTTTGAAAAATCTTTGAAAAAAAATTTGTTTCACATTTTTTTATTTTTGTTTTTTTAGAAAATAAATTTATTCACCTGGACAAAATTGGGTGTTGACAGTTGCTTCTCTTTACTCAGATTTTACTAGATAATATGAAAATTTGACTTTTTCATATTATCATAATAAAAGATAAGTAAAGATAAAAAACACTAATTTCGTTCGGGTTTCAAAAGAAGACAAATTTGAAGACAAACTTGACCATTCCAGAAGAGATGGTCTGTATCTGAAAGAAAAGAATTAGGTGACCATTATCAAGTAGAGGGTCTCGATTTGACACACTAATTGTTTTTGTTTTTTTCTTTTTACTTTTTGAAAAAACCAAATTAGACCAATCTCGTGGAGAAGGTCTATTCAAAAGATTCGGTGACCATTTCCATGTAGAGGGTTCCGATCTGAAATTTTTATTTTTTTGACTTTTTGAGAAAATATTAGACTAATCTCGAGGAAAGAGTCTATATCCAAAAGATTCAGTGACCATTACCATGTAGAGGGTCACGATCTAACAAAATCACTTTGTTTTATTATTTTCTTTTATAACTTTTTGAAAAAACATATTAGACTAATCCCGAGGAGAGGGTCTATATCGAAAGGAAAGAAATCAATGACCATTGCCTCGTAGAGGACCGTGATGTAAATAAATCGATGACCATTGCATCGCAGAGGGCCTTGATGTGAAGAAAGAAATCAATGACCATTCCATTGGAGAGGGTCTTGTTGTGACAAATAAATCAATGACCATTGCCTTGTAGAGGGACTTGATGTAAAGAAAGAATCAATGACCACTCCATTGGAAAAGGTCTTGTTGTGACAAAGAAATCAATGACTAGTGCCTCGTAGAAGGTCTTGATATAAATGGAACAAAATCAATGACCATTGCCTCGTAGAGGGTCTTGATATATAAAAGGAGAACCTGAATTTTTCTCTTGAAGTATCGATAAACACCGCGTGAATGCTTAACATTTGTGAGACTTACACCAAAAAATGTCATTGTTGATTTTTTTTCGAATTTCCTAATTTTTTTTTTGGAAATGATTTTCAATTATTTTGTGGAGTATATGGATGATTTGATGATGCATGACATGTTATGATTTCTTTTTGAACCTATATGATGATGCATACATGGATGCGTGGATGCATAGGTGGAATTTGCTTTTTTTTCATTTTTCCTTTATTTTAATTTGAGAGCAAGAAAAACTAAGCTGAGGCTAGAACAAAAACTGTGAGACCAAACAAAACTAGGTTTAGGGACCAGTGTGGAAACTAGGCTTGATGGCCAGTGTGAAAATTGGGCTTGAGGGCTAGTGTGGGAACTGGGCTTAGGGGCCACTAGAAATTGAGCGTGGAGGCCAATGTAGGAATTGGGCTTAGGGGCTAGTGTGAAAATTGGGCTTGGGGCAAGTGTGAAAACTAGGCTTGGGGGTCAGTGTGAAAATTGGGCTTGGGGGCTAGTGTGAGAACTGGGCTTAGGGGCCAATGGAAACTGGCTTGGGGGCTAGTGTGGGAACTGCGCTTAGGGGCCAGTGGAAAACTGGACTTTGGGGCCAATGTGAAAACTAGGCTTGGGGAGCAGTGTGAAAACTGGGCTTGTGGGCTAGTATGGGAACTGGGCTTAGGGGCCAGTGGAAACTAGGCTTGGGGCCAATGTGGGAACTGGGCTTGGGAGCTAGTTTGAAAACTAAGCTTGACGACCAGTGTGAAAACTGGGCGTGGGAGCTAGACAAAGCTAGGCTTGAGGTGGCCATATAAAATTGGGCTTGAAGGCTAGACAAAGCTAGGCTTAGGGGCTAGTGCAAAACTGGGCTTGGGTGTGGACTCTCAAGAAGTTTGAGTTGGTCATGTAGTTGCTTATTTCTAAAGTTGATGTACTCAATGCATGTATGAATGACTTGGTATGATGCATGAAATGTATGAATTTTCCTTTTGCATTTTTTTGAAAACAAATTCGAATTGATCCCCATTTCATTGTTATTTCGAATTCATGGAATCATTCTACTTTGAATTTTTTTTCCTTCCTTTTACAAATCATTTCTTTGGTCTAATCAGTTTATTAACGAACACTTTTTTAATCATTTCTTTTGAAACACTATTTGAATGACATGCATGAAATTGTCAAGTACTTGAAAAGGCTTAGATGAGAGATTAACTAGGGAGTTGCCCCAATTTGAATTGGTCTCGGGGCACAAAATGTGTTTGGGCTTTCTCTAGTTATTGATGGTATGGAAGAAATGATGGGGACTTCAATATTTGCCCCTAGTGTGAGAGCCTGGGATGGTCTTAGGGTGCAAAAGTCTGTTTGAGTTTTCCGAAATGAGGAGATTAAAAAAAAGTGACGGGGTCTTCGCAAGTTGCTCCTAATGTGATCACAGTCTTTGATGTAAATAAATGACCCGATTCAGATTGAATGATGGGAATATATGAATTACAAACAAAGTGACTACCCTAGTTTGGAATTGGGATTAATAAAGATGGACTATGTTAAGGTTGGTAAAGGTTTAGGCTTAGAGCGGAGGATAATTTATGAGCAAAAATGGAATTTCATGAAGAATGAATTGAAAGGGGACAACCCAAATTTAACCAGATTGCTTGATTGCTCGTGCTGATTTTAGAGCTTTGGAAACATGTCGACCAAACATAAATTGCCCCAATGTTTAAAAGAAAATCTTTGAACACATTTTTTCAATCCTTTTTTTTATAATTTTTTTAGAGCAAACATGTTAGTAAAACAAATTTTCCTCTAAATTAAAACCTTCGAAAGATAACAAACAATCTTTTATCTGTGTGGACTTTATTAGGCTTGTATCGTGGCCAAAGCTAGGGGTATGGATGTAAATGATATTAAAGGCCCAAAAAGTGATGTGATAGTTGTTTCAAACAAGGATCTTTGAATAATGTTTCATTCAAAATTTGTTTGACTTCTTCTTGTTCACCTTTTTTTTATATTTTCACCTTTTATTCCTATTCTCTAAACTTTCATTTCGTTTTTTTCTCTCTTGATATGACCATATTATTTTGTTTATTTTTTTATATATATTTTTGTATTGGTGAATTACCATTCGGATGAAACAAATGTAAACATTATGTCAACCCTTAGTGTGAAGGTGACCCTTGTGTAGGGTAATTTGAAAGAAATTTTTTGGAAGGCTCAAATTGGGTAGTGTTCCTGCAGAGAACAGACAAGAGATTAGACACAAGTGTCACCTTACCATGTAGTCCGCTATCTCTTCAGTTGGCCTCTTCCTGGTCAATACGTGTCGGCTTGGACCCAGGAGGGGTTACCTGCAGAAGGGTCTCCGAAGCTCAAGTTAGTCAAAGCTCTCAGAGAGTCAAATCAGTGATTAATGAATGCGTACCTTTAATTACTGGGGTCCACGTGTATTTATAGAGCATTAAATGACGTTTGACCATTTCATGGGCTGGGTTTTGACTTGGGCTCTAGTTTGGGCCATGAATGGGCCTGGGTCCCAAATCAGGCCCTTGAAACCTATTGAAGGCAGGACATCGATGTTAGTTAACGTTCTAGGCAAGTAATCGGTCTCGACCGGCTACTTGCCTAGATGGCTTGTGCTGGTGGTGTCCGGGTACTAGATACTAGGTGGTTTCAATGTGTATACTGTTTACTTGGTTGAGTTTGGTTAGGTACGGTACAGGTAGCAAAGGATAATAACTTTTGTTTTTTTTTTTTGATAAAGAAACATGGTCACACATCATTTCAAATTATGGTTTTTTTTTTCAACAAAAACTTTAATTCAGAGGAAAAGAATTTAGTTCATGTGACAGGATATCCCTTGTTTTGTTCTTTTTTTCTCACTTTTTTTTCTTATTTTTGCCTAGACTGTCCTTCAGAATTTTCAATCTAACTGATTTTTCTTCAATTTTTTTTTGTGTTCAAAGAATTTATGGTAATCCTTTTTAAGGTATGTGTTCCCTTTATGATAATCCTCCATGGAAATGAAAACAAGGTTTATGGTGGAAGAAAGATGGAAAGGAAGATGGACTTGAGCAATTTCATGTATGCAAGACTATATGATGCTTTAAAAGACATGATAACAAACAAATTTTATTTCTTTATTATTGATTTGACCAAAGAATGTTTTATTATTTTCTCATTTTTCATAAGATTCCACAAATAAGAATTTAGTGATAAGAAAATGGGAAACAAATTGAATTTATTGCAGTGCAAACTGTTTAGATTTTTTTTTATTTATGCTAATGCATGCTATGTGTTTGAAGCTATGGACAAGGTACTGTGAATGACCACAGAATGAAAATGCAATGCATGGTTGTGCCTTGTTGGACACTTATTCACATGATATGCCAATGAAATGTATGCTTATGCCTAAGGAGGCATTTTTTCCTTTTTTTTATAATGTTGTGATTGTGAAGAATTTATTATTATATACAAGGAAATGTGAGGTAAATGATGAAAATAGTCTCCCTTTTGTGCCTTAATTTAACATAGGCTCGATAAAGTTCTATGGCAAAGTATATGTGCTCACAAGGATAGTTCCCTATTACCTAAAGATCAAGGTCACTAAAGTTATGGCCCACTTTAAACTCTAGCTAGGGTTTTCACAATGGCGACTTGGGAAGTACATCCATTGTGACACTGCTACACAATCCCCTCTAATTCTATGCAACTCAGACCCAGGTATAGGGCCTTACTCATGTAATGAATAAAGTGTGTGTGTGTGTGTGTGTGTGTGTGTGTGAAGAAAGAATACAATGTATACCCAAACCCCCACATGACAATTATTCCAAATACCAAAGAATATACACATACAACTATACCAAATATTAAGAAGAGACAAGAATATACATACCTAAAAAGAAAGAAAAATGGGGAAAGAAAAAATATGAAGAAAAACCACATCAATTTTGCACATCCAAATAAATTATCAAACTCTCTAGCTTCCCTAGTGGAGTCGCCATCTGTCGCAACTGAAATCGCGATGGGACAACGAACCAAAATAAAATTTGCAAACACAAACTTTGGAGTCACCACCATAGTTTATTCTAGAAAACTACGGAAAAAGACAAAAAGATAAGACAAGGTCTGCTAAAAAACCAGATTTTGGGTCCGGAAATCGGTTACACGTGGGGAAGGTATTAGCACCCCTCATCGTCCGTCCTAAGACTCTACCTTTAAATAAATATGCAAAAAGACGTGGTTTTCAAAATATTTAATTTTCCCCAAAAGTAACAATAAAAGGATGTACAAAAGAAACATAAATATATTTTTTTTGTTTTTTGGGCCTGAGGAGGATTAATCATGGCTCCTACATATCTCGATGTGAATGGAGAATCAGGGTTATGTAGTTCTTTAAGAAAAAACTATTCATAAAACTATTTGGAAAATGATTTGAGTTTTTTTATATTTTTGAAAATCTTTTTATTTAAATTTTTCATATTTTGAATTATTTTAAAACATGTGTAATGTGACACGAGCGACCGAACAGACACTCAAGAAATTAAACAGAGAAAACATTTTTTTTAGTAATATTGATTCTAATTATATGACGACATATTGTTTTTAATTATTAGAATCATATCACTAATTTCTGTATCAGAACAAAGGTAGAGGATATGTTGAATTGTTGGGCTCATGAAGAGGAGTGTGATAACAAAATAGGCTCTTCTTTTTTTTATTTTTTTCTTCTCTTGTTTTTGTTTAAATTAAAGTTTGAAAAATCTTTGAACAAAATTTTGTTTCACATTTTTATTTATTTATCTTTTTTATATTTTTTTAGAAAATAAATTTATTCACCCAGACGAAATTGGGTGTTGACATGTAGCATAACCAAGAAATATACCTTCATCCGCTTTAGTTTTGTCGCAACCAAAATCGCGACGGGAGGACGAACCAAAAAAAAATTATAAAAAAGAGTTTTGGAGTCGCCACCATAGTTATTATAGGAAACTATGGAAAACCATAAAAAAAGAGTAAGGTCTACGAAAACAGAGATTGGGGGTACGGGAGTTAATTACACGTAAGGAAGGTGTCAGCACCCTACAACGCCCGTATTAAGACGGTACCTTTAATTAAAATACAAATTGATGTGGTCTCCTTTAAATATTTATTTTTTAAAAAAAGAAATAAAATAAAATAAAATAAGTAAATAAAATTAAATAAAATTAATAAATTAATAAAAAAAGATGACAAAGAAAAACAAAGGAAACAAAAAAAGATTTTTTTTTTTGTTTTTTGGGCCCGACAAGGATTACTCCTTGCTCCTACGTATCTCCATTCATAATGGAGAATCAGGGTCACGTAGTTCTTTATGAAAAAAACTTTTTGAAAACAATTTGTTCGAAGATGTTGATATCACTCTTTTTTAATATTTGAAAATTTTGTATTTTTTAGTAATCTTATAGAAAAGCGAAGGTATTAAGTACTAAGTCGACGCGAGTGGCCACACGAGCACTTATACATTTTAAAAGTTAAAAGGGTATTTAAATTATTTATTTGTTATTACTTCCTTTTAAAAAAAAACTTTCGAAATAAGACATTGATACCCAACAAAATTTGACTATTTTATATCCACAATTTATGAAAACATTAGGAAAATAAATAAATAAAAGATTAGAAAATAACGTTTAGGATTAAACATATTATTTTAATATGAAAAATTTTTACAACCCTTAACATGAAAAAATATGGCACAACATATTATTCACGCAACAATGTTCACAACTCAAAGCAAGCAACAAAACCTTAATTATAAAACTAATGAACCCCAAAAAGCATGACAGTAATGTTTTTTCCATATCAAAAAGAAATAGTGAAAATATCAAATTCAACCAAGATAAAAAAACACATCTCGAGAAATATTGCATAACACAATAAAAAATTAATTTTGCGAACCTGAACGGGAGATCAGACTTACAATAGTTGCGTTGGAACACTAAGAAGCACGTGGGGGTGGCGATTGATGGTGAGTGGGTTTTATCATGTGCGAGGGTTAAAAGAGAATGTGTGCTTAGAGTGAGAGAGGGCTCTAGAAATTTTTTGGAAGAGAAAAAATTCCTTTTTCTTCTTTTTCTGATGGGTTTATATACACAACATTATAAATCTAATGTAATCTCGTAATAAAGGTCTGCTTTAATTACAACGACTTTTAAAAAGGCAAGAACTGGTCTTAAAATTATTACAAAATGGGAATCAAATCATATAAAAAAACAGAGCACAAAATCAAACGTGATCAGCAAAATTAATTTTAATCAGTAAAAGAGATATTGTTTTGAATTATATTACTACTTTCTCTATCTGGAAAAAAAGGTGTTATAAAATCATAGCACAAAATCAAACGTGATCAGGACAGATTAATTATAATTACAAAAAAGATATTCTTGAGAAACATATTAATATTTTCTTCATCTTGGAAAGGAGGTGTCATAAAATCATAGCACAAAGTCAGGGTAAATAATTCTAAATATTAGAACATATTCTATTTCTAATTATTAGACTAACTTCTTAATCTGGAGCAGAAACGACAAAGCATAGAGTAGGGGTGCGAAAATTAAATGTTGGGCTGCCGTTAATTGCAAGAAAAACGGTATGGGTATATAAAGCATTTTGGGCTAAAATAAAACAAAACCTCAAAAGAATATATACAAGATTAAAACAAAATTTTCTTTTTATTTATTTATTTATTATTATTATCCTGTTATTATTATTATTTAGACAAAGAAAAAAAACCAAAGAGAAAAATTATTTATTTTTTTTTATTTTTTATTTTTGACCTTTTTTTTGAAAAAACAAATTATTATTATTTATTCTATTATTTATTTAGCCAGACGAAATTGGGTGTTGACAAGCTTCAAACTTGTCAAGTTGTTGTTTTCCATTATTTAAAATGAAACATTTATACATTTGAAAAACTCAAAAGGAGTTTTCTTTAAAATAGGCTTAAACAACACACGATTTAATACATAGCAACCTATGTTGACTACATCAGCCCAAAATTACTTTTTGAAGTTTCGTTTACATTGGTCCTAACAAGTTATTCAAGTGATCTATTATTGTTGGCAAAAACAAGCTTGAAGCAAAGAATTGATAAAGCCAAGTGCATGAAGATCACATATGTTTGATGAAGATCGATGAAGATCCACTTGAAGACTGTGTTTCTAGTGTATTAAATCCGAAAATAATATGTTAAATGTAATGTTTTGGTGTTCTATCATGTTGGTAGGTTATATGACATAGGTTAGATGTCTTGTTAGTCTTAGTGTGTCTCTTTTAATATGTTAAAATGGGTTTTAACAAGTTAAAAGGCTTGCAGTATATAGTTTCTGGTACGAATGTATTTAGTCATTTGAATAATTTTTCAATCGATTGACTTCACTTAAGTCCAGTGAAATCAGCTGACTGTTCGGAAAATTCAATCGACTGATTTCACTTAAACTAAACTATATATGTTGTGTTTTCGAGAGCAGAGCTAAGTTTTTGAGTTTCTGAGAGCGAAATCTTGTCATTCTTCTCTGGAAAACTCTCTATCTCTGGAAACATAGTGCAACGTGAAGTTTGAAGATCTTGGTAAATCTTGGAGGCATTTAGGCTTATGAGTAGCTTGAAGAACACATGTATGGTTGGCTAGGGAGAGCCACCATCAGGTTTGGATGTTCTTATGTCTCTGGTTGTTTGCCTGATGTGATTTCAGGTCTGTAAGTGTGATTCTTGCATGGTAGTTGTCTCGATTTTTATGTGAGTCAAAAATCTCATAAGGTTCATTGTTCAAAAGTTTAAACTTGGAGTTTGATTTGTAAAACTTTTGAACATAGTGGAAACCAGGCTCAGGTTGTCTTGGTAAATTGGATGTAGCTTTGTGATTGAGTGAACCAGTATAAAAACAAATGTTCAGTTCTCTTTCCCTCATCTCACTTACTCTAAATCACTTTAAAAACTTAAGAAAATCAAGTAATCCACTTTTTGTTGTGTTTTAATGCGTTCTTGTGTAATCTGAGGTGGTATAATAGTTAGATATATTGATTGGAACAAGTCTTATATGTAAAAGATTGTTGTTTGAGTTAAATCTGCAAATTCTGCATTCTGCATAAATTCCTAAGATTTTAGCCGATTGATTTGTCATTTTAATCGACTATTTCATAGCTCAAGAAAAAATAAGTTTGCTATTTTATTTTTTGACCGATTGAAAGTGTACTGGTGTGCAACTTTTACATTCTAACTTTCCAATATATTTAAATCAATTGAAAAGAGTTTTAAGCTTTCGAAAAAGTTTTAAATAGCCAATTCAACCCCTTCTTCTTGGCTTAAATTACCATTTCAAACCTACAATAATTTCTTTCAAATACTCCACTTTTTTATGTTCCCACCAAATTAAATATTGTTATTGAAGGATAGTGAAAAGAACTGAAACAGAGAGGAAGTGAGAAAATGTGAATCATAAACAAAATTAGATAGCAATGACTGCTTTAACAACTTCATTCAGAAAACCAGAATGATTTCATACATGAAAATCTTAACTATACTACCTTTATAGATTAGGAAACATATATCTACACTTGGGAAAGGATCCTAATTTAATATTTACCACAAAAAATTTCCTCCCTTAGGCTATAAATTTTTAGTCATTTTCCCTTGTGAAGTTCTACAATGTAACATCTCGTCAGGATATTACTGATTTTAATAAAATAAAGAAAAAATAAATAAACATGTCGCAATTAATAATACTTCATTTCCCAAAACGCATGAAATTTAAACTTTATTAAATAAACAAAGAGTACTCAAATCCATAAATCCTCAAAACCAGAATGTTATAAAGCAAACACCCGTATGGGTTTACAACTTATCTCAAAACCATAAAAAAATAAAGTAAAAGATTCTCGAGCTATCCCCTCTCCGCAGCTGAGCTCCACCAAAACCACTTGTGTCAACATCATCTGCTCACGTGTACCGCGTACACGATCATCGCCAATCACAAGAAGATAAGGTGAGCTTAACAGATAAAGCATATAAAATGGCATACACATATATAACACATTTATATATAGGCAACACATCTATCCCAAATGAATTCCATCCCTTTTAATTCATACCACCTAGCCATCACCAGGTTATTTGTGTTCTACATTTTCTAGTGATTACTTCGAGGTGACTTGTTGCCATACCTATCGGCCACAATCGATAAAACACGTGCGGGAAACCATTGCTACGGATCATACACCGTAACGCCAGGTGGACTTCCCAAATGCGAACTTCGCAACTTCCCAAGACTACCAAACTCGTCAGCCAACTACTGAGGACGACAATCTATCTGGACCCATTCGTACTGGCCACAACCAGCACACTCACACCTGCAACACTCGCCAACCCGAGCCAGAACTCAAGGGTTCCTCGTGTTCATCTGCCATCCCGAGCCACAACTCAAGAGATGTTATTATGAGCCACAACTCAAGGAATACCACGTGCTTAACCCCTATCCCGAGCCACAACTCTGGGAACACCAGCAATCCCACCTTTGAAGCATCACCAAAAGCCCCGTAGATCATGCCTACAGAATCAACAACACCAATATTGCTGCAGTAAAAAAAATCGTCTGGCGGGGGACACGTACCGCCAGGCGCTACCTGCCTTCAAACCGCCTGGAAGGTAAATTGAGACGAACCTTGACCCACATTCAATAATTAAATTTTTGGAATTTAATATTATGTTTGCGCTTAAAAATTGTATTTAGTTGTATATTACATTATTGGATATTCTTGAGTTTAATAATGCAACAGTAATTTAATTTAGGTCCTTAAGAGTGTAAATAATGAATATTTTAATTCATAAATTAAGTCCCAAAAAAGGAATTTTGGACAGAAATAGTTCAGGTACAAATTGCACCCCCAATTCTCATGTTTACACCCTTTTTTCCATTTGGAATATCTATTTCTAAAAAAGACATTTTTGGAGCTAACTGACCCCCTTGTTTTCAGTGTTACACCCCCTTCTGTAATTTAACATTCAATTTTTGCTCTGCACCCTTCCTTTTTACTAAGCTGCACCACTAATGTCACTTAAGATCTAGTCCACCACATTTCGCCACGTGGCAATCCGTCACTTAATAAAATAATCACTCATAGTTTGCCACATCATCAATCCTCCTGATGAGTTCAAATTTTTGCCCTCATTTAATATTTAAATTTGGGGATTTAATTGAATTTTCTGTGCTTAAAGATTGATTTAATTAGGATTTGTGATTATTGGATTTATTGAGTAAGTTTGGTAA
>Ga0214543_1007892_pt1 | contig 17871 bp, 14 predicted proteins | sample CNSS2metaG_FD_160094 | JGI IMG/M metagenome (GOLD analysis project Ga0214543, IMG submission 160094) | Root nodule microbial communities from cowpea collected in UCLA plant growth center, Los Angeles, California, USA - CNSS2 | ecosystem: Host-associated > Plants > Roots > Nodule | place: USA... | reverse complement strand
AAAAAAAAAAAACTCACCTCACTCTTAGCTTAATAGTCTATCCCAAAACACAAACAAACCTTTTTTATTTTGAAATTTTGGAGGGAGAGACACATGCCCATGACACTTCATCCATTCTCTTCTTTTGTCTCTCAGTCATTTTCTTTTCCTAATATAGTAATGTATAATCTAGATTTTATTTAGAATTATTATTTTGCTTTTGGGATGAAGGATTTATTTATTGTCTAAAATGAAAAAAAAAAATTAAAATTGGTTTGGACTTTCTGGATTTTGGTTACATATCGAAAATAGTGTTAGATTGAAGAAAAAAAAGTTATATATTTTTTAATTGAGTGAGTCAACCAATTTATGTGACGCCTCAACTACTATATTAAATAATTATTATTTGATAAAAAGATATGGAATTAATTTTTTTTTGTACAATAAGATTTTTCTTGAGAGAACATTAATAATAACATAACTTCATATTCATATATATACATCTCTATAATTGTTCATGAAATATTACAAAGATATGTATTTGTATAATATTAAGAGTTCTATATCAGAATAAAAGATTATCTATATTTTAAATATCTCCTCGAGATATTAATATAACTTATCCACGAGTCAATCTTCAGAAGATCCACCAATAATATCCCGTAAACTCTCACTGAGCAAGTTCCCCTTCTACTCATGCAACAGGTACATATAAGAGAAAAATATGAAAGGAGTGAGGTCTTTATAAGCCTTAAATATCAATCTTAATAAACTCAATAAACAATACAGACACTAGGGGTCTGGAATTGGACCTACAACCACAACTTGATCTTGTTTTACCAGACATATGGATCCATATTCCACTTCTGATGATCCATTATGAACATCAAAAGTTACTTTGGGAAGTGATTAGGTAGTTGAGTATTTCTCATAAAACATTGGTACAATCATAATTATTTCTTTCTCGAGAATATTAGCCATTTATAGGCCCATAAAGAGATATATACTCACTACCTAACCTTGGCGATGTCGGTCAGGTATCGGATAGTCCCAAGTTTGGCTTATGAATATCCTAGTCTAGTGCACTATTCTAAACTATCCAAATATTCACCTACTTGGTAAAACTTCCTTAGACCCCACCATGGTCCCTGCCTTTCATCCCGCAGTGTACCAAACTGTGACTTCTCAAATACAAACACTTTGACACTGGTTTAATCTCAACTTATTCAAACCAAACTTAACTCTTACTTAACTGACATACTCTTGGATATTTTCAAAGGTCATAAAATGTGATGACTATCAAATCATGTCATTGTATAAACTGTACACAGAATATAAAGTAACAATAACATGTACATGTAACTTTCTTCTATCCAAGTTCATTGAATAAAATAATATTTACTTTTACTTTATATTTATTTCTTTATTTTTTAATTACAAAATAATGATAAAATAAGAATCAAAGCAAGAACTTTAAATAAATAATTAGATAATGATTAGAATGTTATAAATAAATATAATAATAAAAATATAAATTAACAGGATTTGTGTGTAACTGGAGATATATTAAATGAAATTAATAAACAAGACCAATGTGTAACTAGAGATAAATAAAATGAAATAAATAAACAGGACCAGTACATAACTGGAGATTAAATAAAATAAATAAACATGACCAGTGCAAAACTAGAGATTAAATAAAATAAATAAACAGGCCCCGTGCATAACTGGAGATAAATTAAATTAAATAAATAAATAGGACCAGTGCATAACTGGAGATAAATTAAATTAAATAAATAATCAGGACCGGTGCATAACTGGAGATTAAATAAAATAAATAAACAGGACCAATGCATAATTGGAGATTAAATAAAATAAATAAACGTAATCAGTGCATAACTAAAGATTAAATAAAATAAATAAACAAGACCAATGCATAACGGGAGATAAATTAAATAAAATAAATAAACAGGACTAGTGCATAACAAAAGATTAAATAAAATAAATAATCAGGACCACTACATAACTAGAGATTAAATAAAATAAATAAACAGGACTAGTGCATAACTAAAGATTAAATAAAATAAATAATTAGGACCACTACATAACTAGAGATAAAATAAAATAAATAAACAGGACTAGTGCATAACTAAAGATTAAATAAAATAAATAAATAGACTAATAATATTTGTAGAGGACTAGGATCTCTTTGAATCTTTACTCTAAATTTTCTCTCTCCATTTTCTCTTTCTCTATTTTCTTTCTTTCTCTCATTTCTTTCTTTCTCTCCTTTCTTTCTCACTTTCTCACTTTCTTACTTTCTTACGTAACTCACCTTCACTCTTTCTACATCTACTTGTGCTAATGATTCCTCAATCTTGGCCTCTTAGCGGGATGATCGCAATCGCTCTCGCAAGTCGGGAAAGGGACGACCTAAGTGTGACCATTGTGGCAAGTTAGGCCACAAGATTGACAAGTGTTATGCTTTTCATGGACGTCCTCCTCAGTCTGCTGTAGTGGTTCACTTTGATCCTCCTCCCCAATCAGCGACTGTGGATCCTGCTTCATCTGATACCACAGGGCACCCTACCATTTTCAATGACTTTCTCAAATGGTATGAGGAACGTCAGAGTTCTAGTTCCACTATCTCTGCCTCTGTTGTACACACAGGTACATCATTTGTTGGCCTGACTCACTCTAGTTCTCTTGGTCCTTAGGTTCTTGACTCAGGCGCCACAGATCATATTACTGGTAACAAATCTTTGTTTTCTTCTTTGTCTTATCCAGATCATTTACCCTCTGTTACAATGGCTGATGGGTCTAGAGTCTCATCTCATGGTATTGGTACTGTTAATATTTTTACATCCATATCCATTGATCATGTTCTTTATGTCTCTGGGTCTCCATTCAATTTATTATTCGTCAGTCGTCTAATTCGTTCTCTTGATTGTATTATTTCCTTTACCAAAGATTTTGTTAGGACCGGAGTTTGAGACACATGATTGGCATCGGATGTGAGTCTCATGGTCTGTATCATCTTCGTCCTTCTTCACATGTTGGCACAACTATGGAATCACCATCCCTCCTTCATGCACAATTTGGTCATCCCAGCCTTGTCAAACTGCAACAACTTATCCCTAACTTGTCCAAGTTATCTAGTTTGTCGTGTGAGTCTTGTCAATTAGGAAAGCATAGTCGTAGTTCTTTTCCTTGCAGTGTCTCACAACGTGCTTTGTCCCCTTTTGCATTAGTTCATTCTGACATTTGGGGACCTAGTCATGTTAAGCTTACTTTAGGTTTTCAATATTTTTTTACTTTTATTGATGATTATTCAAGATGTACTTGGTTATATCTAATGAAAAATCGTTCTGAGTTGTTCTTTATTTTTCAATCATTCTTTCATGAAATTAAAACTCAGCTTGGGATTTTTATTCCAAATTTGCGGAGTGATAATGGTCGTGAATATCTCTCTCAATCCTTCAAACATTTTATGGCTTCTTAGGGCATTCTTCATTAAACAGCATGCGCTTATACACCCCAACAAAATGGAGTGGCTGAACGCAAGAATAGGAACCTTATTGAAACAACTCGCACTCTTTTAATTCATGGTGCAGTTCCTTCACATTTTTGGGGTGATGCGGTTCTTACTGCTTGTTATCTTATTAATCGCATGCCTTCTTCAGTCTTGCATAACCAAGTTCCTCATTCTATTTTATTTTCTCACGACCCTCTTCACCCTTTACCTCTTAAAGTCTTTGGGCCCACATGTTTTGTTCATGATTTTAATCCTGGCATGGATAAGTTGTCTTCGAGAGCACACAAATGTGTCTTCTTAGGATTCCCATACTCACAAAAAGGGTATAAGTGTTTCTCTCTTTCCCTCAACCGTCATTTTATCTCTGCTGATGTCACCTTTGACGAGTCTTCTTTTTACTTCACACACCCCTCTTCTCGTTGTGAGCACCATCTACTACTATAGATATCTCTTTTGTGTGTGATCCTCCTAGTGTACCCACTTCCAATGCCACCTCAGATTCTCCTCAGCCACCTCTGAGTGTACCTATTTCGGATAGACCACCTCTTTAGGTTTATAGCAGAAGACACTGTTGCAAACCACCACCACATGACTCACATCAAGTGTCGAGTTATTTGTCTCCTCCAGCTCCAACAACTGAGTCTGATCTTCCCATTTCCCTTCGTAAAGGTATGCGTTCTACCCGTAATCATTCCCCTCATTATGCTGCTTTGAGTTATCATATAATCTCTCCATCTTTCTATACATGCCTTTCGTCTATTTCCTCTTTGTCAATTCCAAAATCTTTAGGTGATGCGCCCACCCGGGTTGGCATCAAGCCATGCTTGATGAATTGCTCTTAGGCATAGTGGAACATGGGATCTTGTCTGATTACCATATGGGAAATCTGTTGTTGGTTGCAAGTGGGTCTATGCTATCAAAGTTAGCCTTGATGGTACTATTGACCGTCTCAAAGCTCGTCTTGTTACCAAAGGTTACACACAGATCTTTGGTTTGGATTATGGTGATACCTTTTCTTCAGTGGCCAAGATGGCCTTTGTTCGCTTATTCATTGCCATGGCTGCTCTTCGACAATGGCCTCTTCACCAACTTGATGTCAAAAATGCATTCCTAAATGGCGATTTGAATGAAGAAATTTATATGGAGCAACCTTTGGGTTTTGTTGCTTAGGGGGAGTCTTCTAGATTGGTGTGTCATCTTCACAAATCTTTATATGGCCTAAAGCAGTCTCAACAATTTGGCATGTCTCGTAGTGAAGTGGATCATTCAGTTTTTTATCGTCACTCCAATGCTGGATGTATCTACTTAATAGTATATGTTGATGACATTGTTCTCATAGGAAGCGACAACCTTGGCATCTCCCTCTTAAAGCAACATCTTTGTCATCATTTTCAGACCAAAGATCTTGGAAAACTTAGGTATTTCTTGGGTATTGAAGTAGCACAATCCAATAGTGGTATTGTCAATTCTTAGAGGAAATATGCATTGGATATTTTGGAGGAAATTGGGTTAATGAATTCTAAAGCTGTAGAAACACCCATGAATCCTAATATTAAACTTCTACCTAAACACGGGGAGCCTTTCTCAGATCCTGAACAATATAGACGATTAGTTGGAAAGTTGAATTCTCTTACTGTTACTCGTCTTGATATTTTTTTTGTTGTTAGCATGGTGAGTCAATTCCTTAATTCCCCATGTGAAGAACATTGGAATGCAGTCATTCGCATATTAAAGTATATCAAAAGCTCTCTTGGAAAAGGTTTACTATATGATTCCAACTCTGATACAAAAGTTGTATGTTATTCAGATGCTGACTGGGCAAGATCTCCTTTCGATAGAAGATCAACTTCCAGATATTGTGTCTCGATTGGTGGTAATTTGATCTCTTGGAAGAGCAAGAAACAAAGTGTTGTGGCAAGATCTAGTGCAGAAGCAAAAATATAGAGCTATGGCTTTAGCCACTTGTGAACTTGTTTGGCTTAAGCATTTGCTTCAAGAATTGCAATTTGGAGATGTCACTCAAATGACACTCATATGTGACAATCAGGCTGCTCTTAACATTATGTGACATTCAAATGACATTGGAATTGACTGTCACTTCATTCGAGAAAAAATCCTATCCGGGGACATCAAGACCGAGTTTGTCAACTCAAGTGATCAGTTAGCATATATTTTCACCAAGTCTCTTCGAGGACCTAGAATTGATTATCTTTGTAACAAGCTTGGTACATACGATTTGTATGCACCAACTTGAGGGTGAGTGTTAGATGATATAGTATTTTGTTTAGTAGTTGGGCTCAACCCATTATGTATTTCTGGGTTTGGCCCATTATCATTATAAATAAACTATCCTTTGTGTAGGGTTTACGCAAGGGAGATTAATCCCAAAACCTCTTTTTCATCTTATTTTACAAGTATTATGAGTGTTTACTTGCATGCGTATTATGAATGAAAAGACAAGCCAAAACACTTTTATCTTGAGTAATATCTTTCATATTTGATTTTCTTGTAAATTCAAAGTATTAACTTATGTGTGAAAAATAGAACTTTTCCATTTGTATATACATGATAACTTTATTTTTAGAAGATTGATTTGTTTCAATAATTTTCATTCCTTTGATCCAGTGTTGATGTGTGAAATAAAAGACCTCAGAACAAGTTTTGAAATTACTAAATTTGGCCCATGAGTACAAAAGGATAAGTGTGTGGGTGTGATGAGTTCATATTTATGCCCTCATTTGGTATTTGATAAGGGAATTTTAATTGATTTTTGTACTTAAAAGATTGACTTAATTGGGATTTCTTACAATTGGGTTTATTGAGCATGAGATACAAAAAGATGTTAAAAATAGCTTTTTAATTGCATAAATGTTCTTTGAATATTTTGAGGTGTGTTAGTGTAGCTGCAGCTAAATTGAGCTCATGGAGGTGTGGAAATAAATTACTTAAAGCTTCATGACACCCTAAGGATAAATCCAAGAATAAGAAATTATCAAAATCACAAAAATTCAAACCAAACATTGCATGAAGACGACAAGAAAAGCTTAAAAAAGTGAAGAAGTTTGACTAATAAAGATTAGAGCACCCTATTGTTAATAATAATAATAAAAAATATATCATATACATGTGATATCCAATAAATATCATATCCATGCATTATATATTCATGATAGGCTAAGTGCTTGAACTCTTAGACACCAATTTAAATTATATATGAAACCATGATGAATAAGAAAGACCAATTTATAGTATTCACGCAATAGCATGAGCATGCTCCTTGTTTTACAAATCAATAATGCAAAGAAACATAATATTTACAAAATACCTACTAGCAGCCTTTAATAAAAAAAATACTAAAAACAAGTGGCTGCAGAATATAACAGGTAATCCAAGGTGGTCCAATGTCTTTCACAAGTTAGATAGCCCTAGCCAGAAAATTGAAGCTGTGCTTGCCACTGTTACAATTAGAAGAGTTGTGATTCCTTTACATAAATATAATTCATATGTCATTATTATTGTATCTATTCTCATCAATTTAACACGATTTATTGACATGTTTTATCTTTCTAAATTAACATGCGTAATTTCCAGAAAGGTAAAAACAAAAGACCAAGCAACATGTTCATCGTAGGGAATTCATCTCACAAATCACAATTTGGAAAAAGAAGATTCATCTCATGTACATCTAAAAAATAACATATCCAAAATTTAACTAACTGATTCCATTAATATTCAGGCAATTCTTTCATGAATTCCATTCCCGGAGGTGATAACAAAGCACCCAAAAACCCAAATGGCGAACCTGTTGCATATGTAAACACAGAATTTGGAGTGAAAATAGGGAAATCCGAAAAATCCATATTAGAACGAGCAAAAGGCTCTTCCTTAACACAACTTTGACCATCCCCAACGTCTTCCCCTTGTTGTTCATCATTCCCTTGTCGCTTGTTGGACCCATCACTCGAAAGAGACCCAGAATTCTGAGAGGACGCAGCATCATCCACGAGATGGTCATTGGAGTTCGACATGCCAGTTAGCCTTTGAACCAGAGCCATGAAATCTCGAGGCTTGGTGTGAATTATCTTGGGTGATTCGGCGTAGGTGATGATGGGGTTATTGCTGATGGCTTTGGTCAACGCAAGATGAGATGTGGAAGATGATGAAGAAGGCTTGCGAATCAAATGGGAATATTTGTTGATGGACAATGAAGAAGGACGTTGACCCTTAAGGGCTTCGAACTTTGTGGTTGCAGTTCTCATTTCAGGATTTGAGTTCAGCACCAATGTCAAAACACTGTCAAACTGTTTTGGGGAGATTGAAAAGGAGAAAGAGAATGAGAATGTATATATAGACAAATGTTTTAGCCTACGTTTCTGACCATTGACTTCACTTTTTTATTCGTCAAATATAGGCATCGTGGACTCAGAGGTAAGGTAAAAAAAAAAAAAAAGTTAAGGACCACACACTTCAACTACTATCCCGCGTTTCTGCCTTTCTGGTCAAAATTTGAAGTGAGATTTCAATATTAATAAAGCAAAAAAGTTCTTCAAAATAGTCTTTCTGTCTCTCAAAGTTGTTGTTAGTTTTATATATATATATATATATATATATATATATATATATATATATATATTTTGTATTATCAACTTGTTTCGTGTGAGAACAAATTTTAAATTATTAGGTATATTTAAAACAAATAACAAATAGCAGTTCTTATTTTTATTTAAACTAGCACAATCACAAGTGTGCCGCGGCTGTATAACCATGGACATAAAAAATAACATGTCATGACACAATATGAAGAACACATCTCAAAATCCTTCAAAAAAATATATAATTTCTTTAATTACCAATTTAAACTCATCTTAAATTAAACTTTACATTATTAAAATTATTTAATAATATTTTAGTATTTAATTTTATTAAGAAATTAAAACTAAAAATACATATATTTATTTGTTAAAAAAAATAAAATTTGTAAATATTTAAAAACAAAATTATCTAAAAATTTTAAATAAATGATATTTTCACATAAATTAAAAAAAACATAACAAATTTTAAAGACTAGAAGAAATTAAAAACATTATTTTAACTCTTTAATTAAATAATTAACAAATATTTAAAAACAAAATCTTTAGACAAAGATATACGATGATATAAAATTTGAAAAAAAAACATTTTTTTTTTGAAAAATGTATTAAAAAAATAATTTTAAATTAAAAGATAAATTTATTTAAAAATTTAAAAAAACATAAAAACTATTGTATTCATTAAACACGATTAAAATAAATTTTAAAATTAATTTAAACAAGATTTCAATACACTAAATCATGTCCTAAAATTACAGTCTCTAATATATTCATATTAGAAATAATTTATATTATTTTGTTTCCATAATGAATAAAATTCAAGTGATTGCAATAGTCATAAAGAAATTTATTTCAACAAAAGAACATAAAATTAATAAAGTAAACTAAAATTAATAAGGAAAACATAATATGTGTATATAATATAAAATATTTGTTATCATCCCTGATCCATGGTGCTTTATTCATATAAGTTTGAAACATATTCCATGGACGATGTGTCGACATCCCCATAAGACATCTAATATAGGACGGGTGTGAAAAAAGAAAGTCATGGCAGTGTGTAAGACCCACTAATTTTCTTTATTATTATTATACCCTAAATTCAAGGGACTGTCCCAACTCAATCGGGCCTAGGGCTGGCCCATAAGGAGCCAAAGACCCTAATCTGTCCTAACGCTTTCTTTCCACTCATTTTGCAAAAACAGATCTCCTATCCCCTCTTAGAGCAGCCACAACCCTTTACTAGGGTTTGATCTCCAGCCTCCGTCAAGTTCACTCAAGCTTAGTCGTGTCCCGCGTAAGTTACTCTTCAACTCATACCACTTTCCCCTTAGTATATTTTTGTGTTTTCACAGCTAGAGTTCTGTAGCGAGCTCATCTGTGATCTGTTCTGTTGTTTTTCCAGCCTTCTAAGCCTATTCCTAGAGCTGTTGTGTCTGTGGTTGGTGTCGAGGTCCTATACTAGCTTATTCCAGGTAAGGGAAGCTAAGGTTTACTCATGTATTTCGTTTTTCCTATTGTTCTACTGTTGTTTTACAAGTCTATGGTTGGTGTGATGTTGTGAATGCATGGATTGTTTTAATATGTTGGTTTGGATTAGTATGTGTGGCTGTTGTAGGGAAATAGTGGCGAGATCTAATAATCTCGCCCAAGCGAGCTTGCATCGCTTAGGAGAGATGAGCAGAGACTCGCCCAGACCTTTTCACGCGAGTGGTCGCTCAAGCGACTAGCTTAGTTTTGAGCGAGCGAGCGTCTCGCTCACGCTAGGGGTGTCTCGCCTAAGCGAGAATGCATAAAGGCCACTATTTTTGTGTGTCAAGCTCTCGCCTAGGCGAAGGGAGCTCGCCTTAGCTAGAGAACCTCTCTCTTGAGCGAGACCCTTCAGCTTGAGCGAAGAGTTAGGCGAGAGTGCGTTCTGGTTTGATGTTTTCCCTATTCTTGGATGTTTGGCTTGCATTTGTTTGGATTATTATATAATGGAATGAGGGAAATGAATATGCATGAGTGGGAGGGTGTATGAGTTGTGAATGATAAACTTGAATAATTCTTGGCATGTAATGAACATGAAATGGTTGGTTATGAAAGTGGCATGGTAATGAGATGAGTTGAAATTCTATACTTATGGATGGAGTATGATGAGTTGGTATGGGTTTGAACTGAAATATGAAAGAGGTTGGTTATAAAGGTTGACATAATATAAATACATGCATGATAATTATTACCTGGTTATTTCATTATGTTTGGTCTGTGATCAGTGCGTAATTCCTTGAAATCCCTAGGTGAAATTTCAAGGTCGTACTTTAGTGGTCGGGATGTAATTCCATGGCCTCTGTTAGTGGGTCTCCATGGTGGTGCCCATTTATATAGTCTAGTAAGGATTCAAGGTTGCATCTTGACACTCTAAGGAGTCAATTAGTCTCACTTAGAGCGAACTGACTCTTGTGGTGAGAGTAGCAGGAGGCCTGAAACCTATTAAGGGCTAACCTTGTATGTGGGGGATTGAAACATTGTAACACTTGTAACACTTAGCTTGGGGGTGAGCAACTCGGGGGTGAGCAGAGGTATCCACCACAAGCGCAAGCATTCGCTGAATCTGACCATATTATATGTATCCGGATGAGTCGAGTCAGAGTCTAGTGTATTGCTTGAGAAAGTCATAACATGTTTGGATGATATATAAATATTGCTTGGATTGGGTAATAGTATGTGACTGCATGATAATTTGTTTTCTACTCTAGCTTACCCTTTCCTTGTTTGATTGCTTGTATATTGTTCTTCTACTTTTGCGATGATCATCAATTTATTGATGGGAGCAGATGCGTGAGATACTCGAGGTCAACAGGGAAGAGATGATTCCACTGCATAGTCTACTTGGGCTGAACTTCATGTTTTTATTGGACTTTTCTGTAGGTCTATGGCCCATGTACTAGTCTGTCTTTTAAATTCCTATATGATTCTATTGAACTTTATATCTTGTTCCTTTTTGGCATCGTGGTGTGCCTTGGTTTTTTGTAAGGATTGGTGTTTGAACTCCAGGATTGCGCTTCTGTATTCTTCTGTGTAACGCTTCCTTTAATTACGTTTATTAATTAAATGAGGTGTTACACAATGGTGGAGAGCCAAGATGGGGCAGGCGGGAGCCACGCCCCCCCACCCCCCCCCCCACAAATTTTTTTAACTTTTTTAAAATTATATATATTTAAAATTTTTAAATTATTTATATTTTTTAAATTTTTAAAATTATAATTATCACTTTAAATTAGATAATAGTACACTTAAAATTAATTTTTATTTTCTCTTCACATTGTTTATTGAGCTTTTTTACGTGTTGTACTCATCTCTCATCCTTACATGATTTCTTTTGTTAATGAATAAAAAAAAAGTTAAACAGAAACTTATTATCTCTACTCTCATTTTTTTTCATCTCTTCTCTGATTCTTAAAGAAAAAAATTTATCTTGTCTCACTTGGTAGTGCAATAATTGTTTAATATTTAGCCTTTTTTTTTATCTCATTATCCTTTTGTATATTCATTTTTTATGAATATAGAAGAGCAAATAATGTATTATGTGATTTTTTATAAAGGATTTTTTAATTGTAACTTGATTATCATACTTTTTTTAGTAATTATGTCTACCAATTTTTAATTATATTATAATAAAAAAAATTGGTCTTAAACTTGTTTTATAAATAGGTATATTGATAATAAATAAAAGAATAAATTCCTTTTTTAAAATTGATTAAAAAGACGGGAAGATGAGAACAAGACAATAAGGTTGCTCATGGCATAAGCATAACAATGATGAAATGAAAGTTTGTGATGACTTTTGAATTGATATGTGTACATTAGTAAAATGAAAAATGAATATTTTACATATAATATGATTATTTACATTGAACAAAAATAGCTGAAAAATTTAGTTATGATTCAATTATTTGTTAAGTTCAAGAATATGAAAAAACGAATGACAATCATTTAGATATGTGTATTTTCTGTTATAGTTATAATTATATTAAATTATGTATAAATTTTAAGTGAATGAGTGACAAAAATGTTAAATATATAAATTTTAAGTATATTATTTTGGTTCCCCCAAAAATCTTAGTCAAGATCCGTCACTGAGTCATGGCACTATCTAAATAAGTCGTCATTTGAAATATTCATTGTTGCTAATAAGTCCAAAATTTGCAATGAGGTATACTAACATGATGTATCACTAATTATGTTGTTTAGATGTTCCTTGGGGGAAAATCAGTGCTCAAAAGCTGGAACTTGATGATCAATAATAGTAGACATCCTTTGTGTAGGTCATTTGCTTATTCTACTAATTCAGTTATTCTTTAATCCATTGGAGTTTCCTACACACATAAGTCAAACTAATAGTAAAAATGTGTTAACAAGTATTAGAAAATCAAATATAATTGAAGTACTTGAAATGAAATACGCAATACATTTATGCACTAAAAGTTTGTGATTAGAGTTTTGTTAGTCCTCTAATTTGTGAAGAATTTGGTTGACATTGAAATTGACTTCTTCCATTTGTCGATTTATATCAATGGTAAAATTGCTAAACTTTTCTTCAATAACATCAACATGTTGCAAGTGTTACACTCCCCCCATATTTGACTTAGAAGTTCAATATTTGTAGTCACTTCTGGCAAAGGATTTTGTGGTTCTTCTTAAGGTGAATCAACCTCATTTCCATGATGATGTTGCCATGCACCGTTAACATTAATTATATTTAGCTTTTTCAAAGAATTTGTTGTGAAATGGTGTCTAGACCCCATTATTGTGCTTGTCTCGACAAAAAGGTCTACTCCACTATATTGCATGATTCTAGTTATCAAGATACCATAAGGAAGAGGTGAATCACTACCCTTGCATTTTAGCATATATTACATGATATGATTTGGCCAATTAATGCAAATGTTATTTTTCAATACCGAAATCATAAAAATGTCCTCTTGTAAAAGGTTAGCAAAATTAATAACCTTTTGTGTCAATATACTCGACACCATGTAATGTAGTAGTTTGTCATTTATGTTAAAAGATCTCGCAGTTTTCAGACGTTGACCTTGCATTTCTGGTCTCACTATTGAAGTCAATGCCATGTCACGGTCCAACGAAAGGTCTTCTGGTAAATCTGTGAAGGAGACTTTTTGACCTTGATACTTCAAATAGACAATATTAAACCAATCATCAATATTTAGTTTAATTTTGGTCCTACTAACCTCACTCAGTAGGTATCCATTAACTAAGATTCTTAGATTTGAGTATAACACTTTGATAAGATCTGGATAGAATGGAGCATCCAATGCTACGAACGTAGACAACTTTTAAATAATAGGCGATGATGGAAATACAGATCAAATGCAACTAAAGATTCAAAATTCATAACTTTTGGTTCATAATCCTTCGAATATAAAAATCATTTGCATAATGCTCCATTTGACGATAATCGCTTAAGAAACGTCTTTGGTCTAAAAAAATTTTCACCAGAGGCTTTTTTCATGATGGAGGATCTTCCTTTATGGCCGCCTTTTTTCCTTTTCGATTTTTATTTCTTGTATGCGACGATGAAAAAAGTCATTTTAAATGAACTTTTAAGTCAAAATATAAAGAAAAAAATAAAGTCAAATAAAATAAAACAATGAGAGTGAAATTAAACATAAAAAAAATAAATTACGTCAATAGTTGATAACTTGAGTGATTGAAAACAAACAAAGTACTTGACTATTCAAAAGAAACAAAGTACGCGAATAATTCAAAACAAACGAAGTACACGAATAGTTCAAAACAAACAAAGTTTGTTATTACAACTAATAAATGACAATCATCCATTTGAAGTACATCCCCTTCATTATGTTAATTAATTTAGGCCAACGTCAATCAGGTGGCATGCCCATTAACATTTTGGTATACCCCGGACGAGTGCACATGAATTCGTGGCACTAGTCCATAATAATATCTTTATGTATATTCATTTGTACTAGCATTTCCCATATGTTCCTTTCAGTATATTGGAAAGTTGCATTCCGTTTCATCATCCCCACTTGCTCAGTAAGAATGTCATTACGTCTTTCAAAGGCGATTACTTGGTGCTCTGCCACGCATGATATTTTCTCAAAATGACAATTACTTGATCTCATAACATCCATGAAGTCGTCGAGTTTTGTAGTTAGCTTTTCAAACTGTGAGTCCATTAAATCAACCATTGAGGCTTTGCGTTTTGAACCTCGGGAACCTGATGTGCTACCGGATGGGACAAATGGCACAAATTGAGTGGGGCCTGGGCTGTACTCATCCATATGTATTGGTGAAGGTTGACTCGGGTGAGAACCTCCTTCAAACGAAGGTTCCTCGGGTATATACTCCATTTGATCGTTTAAATCATCCTCCAATCGTTGTTGTTGGTGCATATGTCGCGCTTGAAATGTTGTTCGCACTGCACCCCTTGTCGCTCGATCAGCTACCCATAAATCCTCTGTCATATCATAGTGTCTAATCATGGTCACCCTCTAGTTATCTGCATTTGGCTTAGCTTGAAATTACAGTTGAATACCTATTATTAAAATTACAATATGTAGCATTTAATTGAACCACACCAATAACATAATTTGGACAAATTTCAGCCCCTACCTCAAAACATCTAGATTGATCATTCCAAGCAAATCCACTTAGTGAAGAAAATAAGTCAAAACATTGCACCATCTCTCTTTCAATACTTTTGGTCTATTTTTTAGATTATTTTTTGATACTCCACCAAACCCGGATTGGTGAAGATGATGTACCATATTATGGTATGCGTGTGTTGTCCAACTCCTATAAACTTTGTTGCCTATTCGACTTTCATCTATCATTGCACTAAGAAATCGCTCGTCCATGTCCTCTGTCCATTTTGTGATCTCTTGTATCCCCACAGAAGAGTCGACAATAGCTCCCTTTGCCCTATTCATTTCCTAATACCTAATGGAAAAAAACCTAGGAAAGCACAGTAATTTAGAATTTAACAAAACACAAATTTATTAATTAAGTAAAAGAATTCAAAACAAGTTGATTTAAGTACATAAAGTTAATTGTTTTGGTAAGTAATCCATATATGATTTGTTATATCATCCCTAATATTACAACCAACTCTATAGTCATCTTCATATGCTCGAGCGTGTCGTACATCATCTTGATTTTCCATCAAGTCACGATCGATCTCCTCCATCAAAGATTAATCATTGTCTAAACCGCGTAGGGTATTCTGGAGAATGCAACATGCTAAAACTATATTTGTCATTGTCTCAAATTCTAATGAGGTTTAGTTCCACATCCTATAATGGGAAATCGTTTTTCCCAAACACCAAATGATCTTTCAATGACATTTGTCAAAGATGAATGACGATGATTAAACTGTTCATGTGGATTTTGTGACCCTCTTCTTGCGTACTCTTTAAGGTGATATCTAACTCCTCTATATGGAGTCAAAATTGATTTTTTTAACATGAATCAAACATCTCCAAGATAGTATTTTCCTACATAAAACAAAACACTAACCTTCTGGAATGACCAAAGGATCGTCTCTAATAAAGACATCTTTCAAAATCCTTGAATTAGATGTTGTGCTCTCCCACCCAGCAACACATATGTGAATTTCATATCAAAATCACAAGCGGCAAATACATTTTGAGTTGGCCAATCCTTCCTCCCACAAAACCTTGGGGCCTCAGATCTTGGAACCCTTACTCGAATATTGCATAAATATTTTTTTTAGGAAATATTACCTTAAAATACGAGTAAAATAGGTTGTTGTTTTCAACATGAGATTGTACCTATGTCCTCAAAGGCTGAATTAGAAAATCAGATTCTAAACTTAAGATTGCATCCAGCACATTGTGAAAATGTTTGCTACAGTCGGCCCTGGCCGATAGAAGAAAAATGACACTTTGATACGATCCTATCCAGGAAAGAGTATGATCGTTTATGAATTTGATTCCTTAAGAGGCAAGACACAAATAAATCAGAGAAGAAAGCGGAATAAGACAGAGATGAAGGACGCCAATATCTAGCAGATTGATAAGTTAAGTGAAGATTCGCCACAAAGATGTTAATCTTTGATGAGAACCGAAGGCCTAAGCCAACAACAAAGAGAATCTTCTCTTTAATGAAATCAAATTCAATATATAACTAAAAGTGTCTACATTATTTTTGGTACCTTTATATATAGACATATAAGTTTAAGAAAACCTGAGAATCCTACAAGAAGTCCCAAGTCCAAAACATAAAAACATAAACGAATTTATAAAAGAAAGCCCAAAGCCCAAAACATAGAAGATAACTAATTTCTAAGAGGAAACCTAAAGTCTGGAAACATAAACTAATTTTCCTAAAAACTATCCTTCAAATGTGCTTCAAGCCATGATCTTCATATTCTTTGATTGTAAGATTGCTTGTAACATCAGGAGCCTTGAATAGTTTTGATCTTCCAATCTCTTGCTCCTTGCCCTTGTCATAGGTCCTTTAAATTGTAAAGGTTCATCTTCAAGTTCTTCTTGTATGGAATCTTGGGATAGTCCTTTATCATTCCCTCCTTCTTTAAGAGAATTTGTCCTCAAATTTGTACCACTTGAAGTTTAGGAGATAGTCCTCTATCATACCATCCTTCTTAAAATGAATTTGTCCTCAAATTCGTCTCACTATAAGATTCCTTATCACACTTCTATTCTTCTCATTATGCCCTATGATGTGCAAACATCTTGTAACTTGTTCCTCCAATGTACACCGTATCACATCATTGACTAACCCAGTTGCCATTAGCCGTTGATAGAGGTCGTACCCGATCAAATAAAATAGATTAAATGCAATATGTGAAAGTTGAACCAAGTCGTCTCCCAACGACCAATATTTTCGTCCATAGTTTAATTTCCAGAATTAAACACAACCCCTATGAGGGGGTTGATGGATTCGCACAAAATTTAATTCACAAAGTTGTAGAGAAATTTAATAATTATGTAAAAACGCAATGATTCCTTGATTCAATTGAAAGTCCACCAATCATAGATTACCAAATTAATTGTTCTATTCAAATTTTCTCTCATGAACCCTAAGTAATCAACTAAGAAAAAATTACCATGGATTCATTATGTCATTAAGCACAACCAATTTCAGGCAGTTAACACCCACAGATTGAAGCAAGCTGTGACAGAACCCATAGGGGGGTTGATGGATTCGCACAAAATTTAATTCATAAAGTTGTAGAGTAATTTAATAGTTATGTAAAAACACAATGATTCCTTGATTCAATTGAAAGTCCACCAATCACAGATTACCAAATTAATTATTTTATTCAAATTTGCTCTCATGAACCCTAAGTAATCAACTAAGCAAAAATTACCATGGATTCATTGTCATTAAGCACAACCAATTTCAGGCAGTTAACACCCACAGATTGAAGCAAGTTGTGACAGAACCCATAAACATTAAGCATGAATACGAGCCATTGATGAAGGCGTGACCACCTCCTTAGAAGCTCCCTCAAGAAGGATCACTAGAAGCATGTCTAGAGGGGAGTCTTCTATTCCATCACCTTTATCTTTATTTTGCATTACTTTGGTTTGAATTCCTTAAGTTAGTTTCTAGTTGACTTATTTTGGTTTACTTGTTGACTTTGATCCAAAGTTGACCTTTGACCAATATTAGATTAACTTAAACCAACATGTTAATCCTTGTTTGTCTTGTTTTGTAGGTAATTAAGAGAAAGTAGAGCATGGCTAGGTGGCACTT